>MDSZ01087085.1_pt1 | contig 21144 bp, 17 predicted proteins | sample 811201 | NCBI WGS metagenome assembly MDSZ01 (sample SAMN05326647, study PRJNA326480) | marine metagenome | isolation source: seawater | place: Indian Ocean: North | collected 2010 | reverse complement strand
TGATGATGTTTTCCATGATGAAGGTCGAGGGTTTCTTCAGACATTATTGGAGCTAAAGCGGTTTTTGGATAATCTAATTTTGGTAATTCGAAAGGCATAACTCAACATATAGTCTTAAATGATTTTTTACATGATCATAATGACGCTAGGAAGTCGTAGCTAGGTCGTAATTTTCATTAAAATTTTAGATTATTAACATTTGCAAATGGCTTATAATAAGGAATAATGTTACAAAGTTAAGGGCACCTAGCAACACAACGCCCCTGTAATATATAAAAAAATGCTTTTAGAAAAACTTATTACTGACGAAAAAAAAATTGATAAAGAACTTTATTCTTCAGGGCCATACTGGGACTACAAGAATTCTAAAGCTATTTATGAAATAAGGAAAAAAGGTTTATCAGAGTTTCGTGGTAAGAATGCTGGTATAGGTACTTCTTTTGCAGATAATATTGTTCATGATGTAAGAAATGAGCTTAATTTTAAAGGTAGGCTTTTTGCTAAACTTTTTTCATTCCCGATTTTTAATAAATTATTTGATGCACAATTGAATATAACTAATAATCATATAGAGAATTACTTAGAAAATTTAAAAGTTGTTTATAAAAAAAATAATAAAGTGGTCGATCTAATTAAAAAATATAAATTTGATAATACCACAGATTTTGGCTGTATTGAAAAATTTCAATTTGAGGAAAAGGAATATTCAGTTCGTTACCTTGAGATGGCGGATAGAATTGAAAAGTTATCATCTATATTTAATTTTAAAAACATAAAAGCTTTTTTTGAAATCGGTGGAGGATTTGGAGCAAACCTTCACTTTTTATTAACAAACTTTAAAAATATAAAAAAAGTAATATATTTAGACGCGGTTCCAAATATATATGTAGGTACAGAATATTTGAGATATCATTTTAAAGATAAAGTAAAAGATTATTTAAGTGTAAAAGATTTAAAAGAAATCAAATTTTCAAACAACAATGATCTTGAAATTATTTGTATACCTCCTTGGTTAATTGAAAAGCTTAATGTAGAGATAGATCATTTTCATAACGCTGCGAGTTTTGTTGAAATGCCTAAAAAAGTAGTAAAAAATTATATTCAATACGTATTCAAATTCAAAACAAAAGAAATATCATTAATCTCTTACAGTAACTTTAATACTGAAACTACATTTAATCCGGAGGAACTTAATAATTTTTTTAATAATAAGCTTAAAATATCTTGGAAAGAATTTTTGATTGAAGATTATAGAAAAAAATTAATTTATTTGACCTATAAAAGTTAGAAAATATACTTATCTAACATATAAATTATAATTCCAGCTGCAATACCTAATAATATCCAATAATAATTATCTTTCATCATGCTAAAAATTTACTTAAATCAGGTTTAAAATATTTAGGTCCTTTCATAACTTTTCCATCTTCATTATAAATTGGTTTGCCATCCAATCCTAATTTGCTCATATTTGATTTTTGCACTTCCTCGAAACATTTATCCAGATCAATTCCAAATGCATGGCCTGCTCCATAAGTCACATATAAAATATCGGTTAACGCATCAGCGACCTCTTTTATATCTCTATTGTCAATAGCCTGTTTAAATTCATTTAATTCTTCAAGAATAAGATTATATCTCAAAATTGTTATTTTTTTTGGTGGAAATTCTGCTTTTTCTTTAACCTCTTGGCCAAAAGTTTGCATAAATTTTTTAACACTTTTAAAATTACTCATTTCTAAGTCCTTTATATTTTATAATTAATTAATAAAAGTGTATTATATCAATGATTCAATAATGAAATACAGAACTGAATTTGATAGTATTGGAAAAATAAAAGTTCCTGGTGATAAGTACTGGGGTGCCTCGACTGAAAGATCTAACAAATATTTCAATATTGGCGATTTTTTAGTAAGACCTTTGATTATTAAATCAATTGCGATAATAAAAAAAGCTGCGGCAATAGTTAATGCTAAAAATAAAGATCTTAATCCAAAATTAAGTAGATTTATCGTTAAAGCAGCGGAAGAAGTAATAAGAGGAAAATTAGATAATCATTTCCCTCTAAAAGTTTGGCAGACAGGTTCGGGAACTCAAACAAACATGAATGTAAATGAAGTGATAGCTAACAGAGCTATACAAATGATGGGTGGAAAGCTAGGATCAAAAAAACCAATTCATCCGAATGATCACGTAAACAAATCTCAATCTACGAATGACGTTTTTCCAACAGCTATGCATATAGCTATAGCTTTGAAAGCTAGGGAAAAACTTTTGCCATCACTAAAACTTTTAGAAAAAGAATTATCAAAAAAATCTAAAGAATTTAAAAATATTGTTAAAGTTGGAAGAACTCATCTTCAAGATGCCACCCCGTTAACATTGGGACAAGAGTTTTCTGGTTATCATTCTCAACTTAAAAAATGTATTATAAGGATTGAAAATGCGTTAAAAGAAATTTACTTTTTAGCACAGGGAGGAACTGCTGTAGGAACAGGATTAAATACTCGAAAAAATTTTGATAAAAAAATAATAAGAGAAATTAGTAAAATAACAAAACTTCCCTTTAAGCCATCAACAAATAAATTTGCATCTTTGGCCGCACACGATGAAATAGTGAATTTTTCAGGTACACTGAATACTGCAGCAGTTTGTTTAATGAAAATTGCAAACGATATAAGATTTTTAGGCTCTGGTCCAAGGGCTGGTTACGGAGAGCTTATTTTGCCATCTAATGAACCTGGATCATCAATCATGCCAGGTAAAGTAAATCCTACGCAATCTGAAGCGGTGACTATGGTCTGCGTTAAAGTAATTGGAAATCATAATGGTATAACAATGGCAGGCTCTCACGGTCATTTTGAATTGAATGTTTTCAAACCGCTTATTGCACATAATATTTTACAGTCTATCGAAATAATGAGTGACTCGGCAAAAACTTTTGCACTTTATTGTGTTAAAGGTATTAAGGCAGATAAAAAAAGAATTAAATATCTTTTGGATAATTCATTGATGCTTGTTACAGCATTAGCTCCTAAAATCGGCTACGACAACGCTGCCAGTATTGCAAAAAAAGCACATCAAAATGGTACATCTTTAAAACATGAAGTAATAAAGGCAGGACTCATAAAAGAAAAAGAATATGACAAAATTATGAGCCCAATTAAAATGACAAAACCAAAATAAATTAAGATATTTCTGAAATAAAATTTTTTATCTTAGACAATTCAAATATATTAATAAAATTTTTGTTAAATAAAATATTCTCAAAGTTAACTTTATAAAATTCTAAATCTTCTTTAGAAGCCTTATAATTGCTATTTGCCTTTATATCATCAAAGTTAATTTTATTATTAAGAATATTTATATTTCCTTTAACATTTAAATTAAAAGACTCTCTATTTCCTTTATAGTTAATATTTAATTTTTTGAATAATTCTTTTTTATTTGGTGAATTTACTAAACAATTAAAATTTAGAACTGGGTACTCTTCTAATAAGTTTATATCACTTATGCAAGCAAATTCACTATTCGAAAATGAAAAATTTTTATTTATATTTAATCTTCCATACTCTAGATTAGTTTTTACAAAAAGATCTTTTATAATATTTCCACTAAATCTTTTTGATTGAAAAGTAAAATCATTTTTACTACTTACTCTTTTAATTATATCTTTGAATTTTAAAAGTTTTTCTAAATCAATATTCTTTAATAAATTTTTATCTATATCTTTTATTTCAGTGGACAAATTAACCTTAAAAAAAGGCTTGATTTTTATTAAACCTTCACTATTAAAAGAAATTTGTTTATCTCTAAAAAAAAATTTTTTAATTTTTAAAACCTCATCGTCATAGTTAAAATCAAATTTAAAATTAGATTTCAAAACCTTTCCTTTGAAACTTCCTTTAAATTCATTGCTTTGTTCATCATCTAAAATATTTAATGAGGCGGAAACACCTGTATTTTGCAGCTTAAAATAAATATTTTCTAAATCATCTTTTAGGTTAATTTTAAATTTTTTACTAAAAACTTCTCCATATATTATATTTTTATTATATCCATAATTCAAAAAATTTACTTTTTTGAGATTAATCACATTGTTATTATTGTCGACGATTTTTAAATTAAGATTATTTAAAGATAATTTTTTTTCTAAATTTAAAATTTTCGTACTAAAATCTTTTAAATTTAATAAATCTGTTTGGTAAATATTATTTTCTAATTTAATTTTTTTAATATGAAAGTTTTGATAGTTATATATGCTAGATAATTTAGGGTAAATTATAAGTTTTTCAGTTTGAAAATTATTATGATTTAAAACAAAATTTGCTGATACTTCATTAATTTCAAAATTTGGAGTTGGGAAAGAATTAAATTTAATATTTGCTAATGCTTTAATCTTAAAGCCGTAATTTTGCGAAAGATTATTAATGATAATTTTTTCCCTTTTTTTATAATCAAAAAAGTGAGGAATAGATATAAATAGGACAGTTGCGACGAAAAAAATTAAGAAAAGATATCTTAAAAAAAAAATAAATTTGAAAATTCTTGAAAATTTGTTGTTAATTATTTTGAAAATTTTATTTATCATTTTTTTTATATTTACAACTAGTATATAAATGAAAATTCCTAGTTATGAATAACATAGATAAATTAATTGAAAACCTTAACAAGGAGCAAAAGGATGCGGTTCTCAGCACTGAAGGACCTAATTTAATTGTTGCTGGAGCTGGTTCTGGTAAAACAAGAGTTTTAACAACTAGGTTAATTCACATTATTAATCAAAAAAAGGCTTTTCCAAATCAAATCTTATGCGTAACTTTTACTAATAAAGCAGCTAAAGAAATGCAAAATAGAGTAATGCATCATTTAAAGGGTAGTTCAAATGCAATTCCTTGGTTAGGCACTTTCCACTCAATAAGTGTAAAGTTTTTAAGAAGACATGCTGAAGCACTTGGCTATAAGAGCAATTTCACAATTTTAGATACTGATGACCAAAAGAAACTTATAAGAAATATAGTAAAAGCAGAAAATTTAGATGCTAAAAAATTTTCCCCTCAATTAATTTTGTATCACATTGATCAATGGAAAAATAAAGGTCTTCTACCCGATAATGTAGAAATAAAAAAATCAGGATTAGTAATAAAATCAATTTTAAAAGTTTATGAATTATATCAAAATAAAACAAAAGATCTTAATGCATTCGATTTTGGAGATTTAATTCTTTTTTGCGTAAAGCTTTTTGAGGAGAATGAGGATATTAAAGATATATATCATAAAACTTTTAAATACATTTTAGTTGATGAATTCCAAGATACTAATTTTATTCAAAATAAATGGTTAAACTTATTAGTAAATAAAAATAAAAATATTTGTTGCGTTGGTGATGATGATCAGTCAATTTATAGTTGGCGAGGGGCTGAAATTAAAAATTTTCTTACTTTTGATAAAATTTACAAAAATTGTAAAGTGTTTAAACTGGAACAAAACTACAGATCCACAAAAAATATACTTGAAACTGCATCAAATTTGATAGCAAATAATTCAAATAGAGTTGGTAAAAAATTATGGTCATCAGCCAGTCAAGGTGAGTTGGTGAAATTAAATTGTTATAGAACTGGTAAAGAAGAAGCTCAAGGCATAAGTGATATTTTAGAAAAAAAAATTAAGAAGAATTATTCTTTAAACAATGTTGCAATTCTTGTTAGAGCGATTTATCAAACTAGAGAATTTGAGGAAAGATTTCTTCAAATCGGTATTGGCTACAGGGTTCTTGGTGGTATTAAATTTTATGAAAGGGCTGAAATAAAGGATGCCGTATCATATTTAAGAATTATTAATCAAAAATTTGACGATCTGGCTTTAGAGAGAGTAATAAGTTCTCCAAAAAGAGGGATTGGAGAAAGTACCCTAAATCAAATTTATACTTTTGGTAAAAATGAAAAATTATGCCTTGAAGACTCAATAATGAAAATGTTGGAAAAAGGGAAATTTAAACCGAAAATAAAAACTTCGTTAAGTCAGTTAATAAATATGATTCAAAAATGGAGGAAAGATTCCTTAAACATCAAGCACTTTGATTTATTAAAATTAGTACTGGATGAGTCAGGATATTCTTCAATGCTTAAAAATAAAAAAGATTTAGAAAATGAGAATAGATTAGAAAATTTGAAAGAACTTTTAAGGGCTATGCAGGACTATGACAATTTACAAAGTTTTTTAGAGCATGTCGCTTTAGCGACATCAATTGATCAAGAGTGGGAGGGTGCAAAAATAAATTTGATGACAATGCATGCTGCTAAGGGCCTAGAATTCGACGTTGTTTTTCTTCCTGGTTGGGAAGAGGGTTTATTTCCTCACCAAAAGTCTCTTGAAGAAAAAGGAGACTTTGCTTTAGAAGAGGAGAGAAGATTGGCTTATGTGGGAATTACAAGAGCAAGAAGGGAAGCTTATTTATCCTTTGCGATGAAAAGGGCTTATCATGGTGATTGGATAGATGCTTTACCTTCAAGATTTATTAATGAAATTCCTGATGAGAGTGTAGAAAAAAATAATATTGGTATGACAGAAAATGATGATTTTGAATTCAATCAGGATAATTCAATTGAATTTGATGAAGGTTACAGAAGTCCTGGTTGGGATAGATATAAAAAAAATAAATTACTGAAATGAAAAAAATAAATAAATTAATCAAAATTTTTAACAAAGAAAAGATTGATGGTTACTTGATACCAAAAAACGATGAATTTTTTGAAGAGTATACACCTGATTACAATGATAGATTAAATTATATTTCTAATTTTTCTGGTTCTTATGGTTTTTCCTTAATATTAAAAAGTAAAAATTTTTTATTTGTGGATGGCAGATATACTCTTCAGGCAAATAATCAAAGTGGTAAATATTTTAAGGTGATTACTGTTCCAGATAAAATGCCTAATGATATTTTAAAAAATAAAAAATTATCGATTGGTTTTGATCCAAAAATTTTTACTAAAAAGACGATAGATATTTATTTTGGAAAAAATGATTGCAGATTTAAGGCTCTTAAAAGTAATCTAATCGATAAAATTTGGAAAAGAAAAATAAATAAAAATAAAGGAAAATTTTATAATCTTCCAAAATTTTCTACAGGCAAAAGCTATAAATCAAAAATAAATAAAATAGTTTCGTTTTTAAAAGAAAGTGGGGCTGATTTTCAATTCATAACTGCTAGTGAAAACAATGCTTGGTTGCTTAATATTAGAGGGTCAGATGCAAAATATACCCCTACTCCGCATAGTTATATTTTGATTGATAAAAAAAAAAATATAAAACTTTTTTGCGATATAAACAAAATATCTTTGCCATTGAGAAGGTACTTAAAAAAAGTTGAATTTATAAAAATAGATTTAATTGAAAAAATTTTATCAAAAATAAAAAATAAAAAATTTATAATTGATAGAAATTCCTGTTCTATTTATTTCGAGAATATTATTTTAAAAAAAAATAAAATATTAGATTATCCAGATCCAATCTATTTTTTAAAAGCAATTAAAAGTAAAAAAGAAATAAGAAATATTAAGTTAGCCCATATTTATGATGGAGCAGCACTTACAAAATATTTATTTTGGGTTAAAAAAAGTTTTCTTAAGAAAAAAATAACTGAAATTAGTGGATCTGAAAAGTTGCATGAATTCAGAAAGAAAAATAATAAATTTAAATCATTAAGTTTCCCGACAATTTCAGGAACAGGGCCTAATGGAGCGATAATACATTACAAGGCAACGAGAAAAACAAATAGGACATTAAAATACGGAGAAATATATTTAGTTGATTCTGGAGGACAATATGAATTTGGAACTACGGATGTAACACGAACTATTTCCTTAAATAGTTCGAATAAGAGAATTAAAAACATTTTTACAAGAGTTCTAAAGGGACATATTGCTGTAGCTGATTTCAAATTAAAGAAGAATACGCAAGGTTCAAAAATTGATTTAAAAGCTCGAAAATATTTAAAAAGTATTGGTTTAAATTATTCTCATGGAACTGGACACGGCGTTGGATATTTTCTTAATGTTCATGAAGGTCCTCATGCAATTTCAAAAAATAATAGAATAAATTTTAGAGAGGGAATGATAGTATCTAATGAACCTGGATACTACGAAAAAAATAAATTTGGTATAAGAATTGAGAATCTTATTTATGTAAATAAGAAAAAAAATAATACATATTTTAAAAATTTAACTATGGTTCCGATTGATAAAGATTTAATAGACGAAAAAATTTTAAACAAAAATGAAAAAAAATGGCTTAATAATTATCACAGAGAAGTTTTTAGAAATCTTAAGGGATTAATGAATAGAAGCGAAATTATTGAGTTAAAAAAAGCGTGTTCAGCTATTTAAAATTTTTTCCCATTCATTCTCAGTAATTATTTTTATGCCGAGAGTGTTAGCTTGATCAATTTTTTTTTTTGTAGGTTTTGAATTTCCTACGACTAAAAAATCTAATTTTTTAGAGATCGAGCCAAGAACTTTTCCTCCATTATTTTCAGCAATTGACTTAGCCTCGGATCTACTCATATTTTTAAAACCACCAGTAAACATTATTTTTTTATTAGAAAATTTTCCACTTTTGCTAGTTGATAAAAACTTTGAAATATTCAATTGACTAATTAAATTTTCAGTTATTTTGATATTCTTATTATTTGAGAAAAAATTATTTATAGATTCTATTTGAGTTTCACCAATACCGTCTAACTCTATCAAATTATTCAAAATTTTTTCTCTTTTTTTTTTATCAAATAGTTTTGAAAAATCGTCTATAGAAATAAAAAAGGCTGCTAAAATTTTCGCATTTTCTTGACCAATGTGTCTTATTCCTATGGAATAAATAAATTTATCCAAACTAATTATTTTTGAGTTGTGTATTGCTTTTTTTAAATTTTCTATTGATAAATTTCCCCACCCCTCAAGACCTTTTATTTTTTTAAAGTCTAATTTAAAAATGTCGGCAGGTTCTTTTATTAGATTTAAATCCCAAAATTGATCTACTACTTTTTTTCCCAAACCATCTATATTAAATGCTTCCTTAGAAACTATGTGTTTTAATTTTTCCCTCGCAATAAACCTACATTCGTATCCTTTAATACATCTTCTTACTGCATCTTCTTTTTTAGTGCTTTTGTTTATCTCTTTTTTAGTAATTGCACCGCACAAACATTTATTTGGAAATACAAATCGTTTACTTTTGTTGTTTCTCTTTTTAATATCTACTGATAAAACTTGTGGAATAACATCACCCGCTCTCTGAATTTGAACAACGTCATCAATTCTAATATCTTTCCTATGAATCTCATCCTCATTGTGTAAAGTTGCATTCGATACAACAACTCCACCAACCGTTACTGGTTCAACTTTTGCTACGGGAGTGATAGCACCCGTTCTTCCAACTTGGATTATAATATCTTTAATTTTTGTAACAGCTTTTTCGGCAGAAAATTTATAAGCTATTGCCCACCTAGGTGAATTTGAAGTATTACCTAATCTTTTTTGCAAGTTAAGGTCGTTTACTTTAAAAACCAAACCGTCAATATCATAGTTTAAAGAAGATCTTTTTTTGTCGATTTCAGAATGTTTTTTTTCTATTTCATCTATGTCAGAAACAGTCTGAGATAATGGATTTACAAGAAAACCCCAATTACCAATTTTTGATAAAAATTCAGATTGTTTTGAAAATTGCATTGGTTCTATTGCTCCAAACCCATAAGCAAAATATTGTAGAGGAATTTTTGAGGTCTCTTTCGGATCTTTTTGTCTCAACGAACCACCAGCTGCATTTCTTGGATTAGCAAAATTTTTTTTTATTTTATTAAAGTCTTCTTTGCTAATAAAAATCTCACTTCTGATCTCTAATAATTCAGGAATATTGTTTCCATTTATTTTTTTTGGAATGCTTGAAATGGTTTTTAAATTTTCTAATATATCTTCGCCTGTAACTCCATCCCCTCTTGAAAGACCTCTTGTTAAGACTCCTTTTTCATAAATCAATGTTGCTGAAATACCATCGATCTTTGGTTCACAAAATAATTCAATATTATCATTATTAGTATTTAAAAAATTTTTTATTTTTTTGATAAAATCAATCATATCTTTTTTATCGAAGGCATTTGATAGTGATAGCATCGGTCGAAGATGTTTTACTTTTTTAAATTTATTTGTAGGAGTAGATCCAACAAAATTATTGAATAAATTTAAAGATCTTAAATATTCATATTGATCTTGTAATTGTAAAATTTCTCTTTTAAGTTGATCATAATCTCCATCTGAAATAATTGGACGATCCTTATTAAAATAAAGGTCGTTATGTCTTTTTAATTCTTTAATTTTTTTTTTGAAAGTAGTTATATTAATTTTTTTTTCGCTCATTAAATTATTTGATCATTTCTATAATTTTATTAAATAAATTTTTTTCATTTTTTATTTCTGTTTTTGTAAAAGTTTTATATTCTTTATTTAATATTTTATAGGATTGCTCAAACCATTCGCCAGAATTGTAATTATATCCTAAAATACTAGCATATTTTTGCGCTTCATCTTTTAATCCTAGATGGAAATGTATTTCCACTAATCTATGTAAAGCTTCCTCGATAAAAATTGTATCATCATAGTCTTTAACTATTAATTTTAATCTCTTTATTGCTGGCACCCACTTTTGAACTGAAATATAATATTTAGCAACATATAACTCTTTAGCAGCAAACTGATTTTGAACAAGATTTTTTTTAAAATTTAAATCTATAGCATATTCACTGTTTGGGTATTTTTCTAAAAAAAAATCAATTTTTTCTTTCGCTTTTAAAAGTGGTTTTAGATCGTATTTTTCTTCACCTATTTGTTCAAAAAAAATAATTGCTGTAAGGTAATGAGCATACATTACGTTTTTGTCTGCTGGATAATTCTTTAAATATCTAATCAGACTTTCCTCTGCCTCCCCATATAAATTCATTCCATATAATGAATATGAAGACATGATTGCTGACTTAGCGGCTAAATCTGGAATATCAAAGTTCATTTCTGCTTCTGTAAATTTTTTATTAGCAAAAAAGAAATCATTTTGTTCAAATGCCTCAAAAGCTTCTTTGTAAGATTTATATGGATCAATTAATTTTTGTGGTTCATAAAGAGGTTTGTCTTTAGAACAAGAGTTTAAGAAAATAAATAATCCAAATACTAATAAAATCCTTATGATCATTGTATGACTAATAACAGATTATAATGAAATGGTAAATTTTTAAGACTTTACGCGCCTATAGCAACTGGATTTTCATAAGAATTTTGATTTTGTTTTTCTATATTATCAAAATTCACAATATTCCAATTAGCTTTATCAGAAAAAAACTTTTTCAACAGCTTATTAGTTAATGCGTGTCCACCTTGAGATGTTTTTATGTGGCCAAAAATTCGGTTTCCTGAAAGCATAATATCACCTAAACAGTCAAGAATTTTATGATAAACAAATTCATGTCTATTTCTTAAACCGTTATCATTTAAAATTTTATTACCTTGTACAACTATTGCATTATCAAGCGATCCGCCCTTAGCTAAACCCATCCTTTTTATACTATCTATATCTTCATACAGACAAAAAGTTCGTGAGTTGTAAATTGGTGTCAAATCATCATTACTAAGTTTGAATTCTTTTCTTCTGGTTCTGATTAAAGGATTATTGAAGATTAATTCAAAATCTATTACCAAATCCTGACTAAGAGGTTCTATTGAAATAAATTTTTTTCCATCAACTACTTCAACTTTTTTTAATACCTCAATAAATTTTCTTGGTTCATTTTGTTCTTCTACTCCCACAGATCTGATTGCATCAACAAAATCAACAGCTGATCCATCCATGATTGGTATTTCTGGAGCATTAACTTCTACTAATACATTGTCAACTCCCTCACCATAAAAAGCTGCCATTAAGTGTTCCACTGTTGAAACACTAACTCCATTTTCATTTATTAATTTAGTGCACAAAACCGGTTCAACAACATTTTTAAAATTCGCATGAATAATATTATTTATTTTAATATCAACTCTTTTAAAAACTATACCGGAGTTTTGTTTAGAAGGTTTAATTGTTAAATTTACTTCTTTACCGTTATGAAGTCCAATACCCTTGAGATCAATTTTTTCTCTCAGGGTTTTTTGATTAATTTTTGACATAGGGTTTTATACAGGATGTGGAAAAATCTATTAAAACAACAAATGTTTCGAAAAAAAACAATAAATTTTATTTAAAAATATATTCAAAGAATCTAGATATTATTGATTTTTTTTCATGAATTACTGGAACTGCCTCTTTTTTCCACCCATATTGAACAAGTTTATTTACATCGTTATAGAAAATTTCTTCTAAGGGTAGATCGATTAATTTTATCTTACCTCCATGTTTTTGTGAAAAAGACTCGATAAAGATTTTTTGAAAACAATCAATGTTAATTTTATCTTCAATTTTCAGAAAGATCGGTATATTTCTGTTACAAAAGCTTACGACATTTATATTTTTAAATAAAATAATTTCCGCTAATTCTTGAATTCTAGCTAAAGCAATATCATGAAGCAATTTCTTCTTTATTTTTCTGGAGCTTTGATCTTGAAAAAATTCATTATCTATTAATTCATTTTCTAAATCATTTTCAGAAAAATTTATACTCTTTAAAATACTTTGAATTATTTCTTTTTTTAAGGGAACAATCTTACATAAGTCTTTTATTATAATATCGGAACCAAAGTCAAAATTTTGTGTAAATTTAAGAGCTGAATTTTCAAAAAATATTATTTGAGATTTATTCTTGTTAATATCAATTTTAAAAAATGTTTCTAATTTTGAATTTTCATTAATTAAATTTACACCTTCAATGAAACTTTTTGAAATAATTTTTTTAATTCTCAAATTACATTTGCTAAAAATATTTTTAATATTTTTGAAATCATTATTATTAATTAAAAAAAAAGATAACTCATGTGAGTAGAATTCCCCGAATAATCCGATTGGTAAATTTTCAATATTTTTTTTATCAAGATTATATTTAGAATTAAAAATATGTAGAATTGTTTTATGTTCTTCTATTTCATTTATCTTTGACTTTAAAGAGTTAATTATATAAGTAATATTTTCTTTAACTAATTGAGATCCATTTAACTTTTTATATCCGCTTAAATTAATTAAATAACAATTAAAATTATTTAATATTAGGATTGCTTCTTTGAACACTATGTTTAATTTTTGTTCAATGTTAAAGATATTCTTTTTTAAAATACTATACACTGCATTAAAATCTGATATTTGATTATTTAAAATACCTTGGATTGGAACTGAGTCTGAAAAAATTAATTTAAAATTATTATCTTGTTTATCTCCAACTGTAAAAACAAAATCACTAGTATTAATTTCAACAAAAAGTTTAGGTGAATTTATGATCATTTCTTATTTTAAAATAAGTTGATCATTAATTCTATAATCAAAAATTTTATATTTATCAAAATTCTGTTGATCTTTTAAGACTAAAAAATTTTTTAAACTTTTTGTATAATTTTTTATTGGTAATTTTATAGTTTGATTCTTTTTAGTAACTATATCCCATCTTCTTGACTCAAAATTATAAATTTTTTTGATAATGTCGAATGGAAAATTATTTTTTTTTAAATTTTTATAAAATATTTCAAAATTTTCTTTATTGCTAAAAACTGTTGGCAAGCCTTCATATTCTTTTAAAGGGAAAAAATTAATTAAATTATATTTATCAGTAAAATAATATTTATCTTTTTTATCTTGTAAAATGACAATTGGTTTTTTTTCAAAAATTTTTATTTTGACTTGATTTGGATAAATTTTTTTTATTTCGAAACTTTCAATAAAACTAATCTTTGTTAATTCTTTTTCTATGCTTTTATTTTGCAATAAAAAAAGATTATTATCGTACAAAAAATCAGTAGCATTTTTAAGCTCTGAAATATCTACAATTTGGTAATTTTCGAAAATTATTTTCTCAATTTTATATTTTAAATTTATTTTAAGATTTATATTTTTATTATATGTACTTAATAAGAGAAATAAAGCTAAAGCAAAAAAAAAACGTTTTGTCATCTATTGATGCTTGCATCTAATAAAATTTTTTCAACTAAATTTGAAAATTTTATACCACAATAATTTGCGATTTCTGGCACAAGTGAAAGTCCTGTCATGCCTGGTTGAGTATTAATTTCTAAAAGATAAAATTTATTTTTATAAAATTTAAAGTCTGTTCTTGTTACTCCTTTACAACCAAGAGCATTGTGTGCCTTGTTTGCTATTTTTAGAACTTTTTTATAATTAGATTTATTTAACCTGGCTGGCATTATATGTTTTGTTTTTGCTGATTTTGTATACTTTGCTTTGTAATCGTAAAATGATCTCTTTGGAATTAGCTCTATTGCACCAAGAGACTTTTTTTTTATTACTGCAACCTGAACTTCCTGTCCTCCAATGTACTGTTCCAAAATAATTTGACTATATTTTTTAAAAAGCGATTTTGAGGAACTAATTAAATTTTTAAAATCTTTAGAAATTTTTACTCCCAGACTTGATCCTTCATTTATAGGTTTTAATATTATGGGAAAACGAATTTTTTTTTGTTTTATTTGTAATTTTAATTTTTCAATATTTAAATTATCTTTATCCATGATAAAATAATTTGGAGTTAATATTTTGTTTTTTATAAATATTTCTTTGGAAATAGCTTTATTCATTGAATTATAAGAACTTATTACGCCTGAATGAGTGTATGGAATTTTTAAATATTCAAAATAGCATTGAGCTATCCCATCTTCTCCATCTTTACCGTGTAAAGCATTAAAAATTACATCAGTTTTTTTTTTATCAATAAGATTTAAACTTTTAAATTTTGGATCAAAGGTTGATACTTGGTATTTCTTTTTTTTTAAAGCGCTTATGCATGCTTTTCCACTTTCTAAACTAACGGCTCTTTCACCTGATGTACCTCCTAAAACTACTAAAACTTTTTTAAATTTTTTTTTATTCACCTATAATTTTAATCTCTAATTCAAGATTAATTCCCATTTTATGTTTTACAGCATGTTTTACTTTTTTGATAAGTTTCTCAATATCAGATGACTTTGCATTTCCATTATTAACAAAAAAATTACAGTGTTTATTTGAAATTATAGCATCTCCTACACTAAAGTTTTCACATCCACTTTTTTTAATAAACTTCCAAGCTTTTTTTTCCTCACTTAAATTTTTAAAAGTACTTCCACAGGTTTTTACTTGGCTAGGTTGCGATAATTTTTTTTTCTTAATTAAATAATTTTGTTTTTTTTCAATTATATCTTTAATCGTTTTTTTTCCTTTGAGTTTTACTGATATAATAATAAAGTTTTTAGGTAAATTTGCACTTCTATAAACAAATTTTATATCTTCGCTTTTAATTTCTTTAATAGTACAATTATTTATATCGATTACTGTTATTGAAACTAATATTTTTGAAATATCATCTCCATAACAGCCGCTGTTCATTACTACTGCTCCGCCTATTGAACCGGGAATACACGATAAAAACTCAAGACCAGATAGTTCATTATCTTTAGCAAAATTTGCAATTTTTCGATCAAGAGTTGCAGCACCTACTTCGATAATGTTTTCATTAAATAAATTTATAGATGAAAAACTTGCTCCAAGTTTAATCACAACTCCTTTGATGCCATTGTCTCTAACTAGTGTATTTGATCCTGCACCGATAATTGTAATTTTAAGTTTATTTTTTTTATTTTCTTCAAAAAACTCAATTAATTGGTTGATATTTTTTGGTTTAAAAAAATACTCTGCGGGTCCGCCAAGATTAAACCAATTATAATTAGATAAATTAATGTTCTTAGAAATGTTATCACCAAATTTTCTAATCAAATTCAAATTTGAATTCATAATATTTATTTTAACTCTCTCATCCATTTTGAAATAGATCCTGCTCCCATTCCAATAATCAGTTCATTACTTATTAAATTTCTTTGTAAATATTTTTTTAACTCATACTGATTTTTTATCACTATAACTTGAACTTTAGACAATTTAGAGATCAAATTAGCAAAGTTTAAATGATTATATTTTTTATTTTTCCTCTCCCCAGCGGCGTATATTGGACAAAGAATAACTAAATCTGATTTAAGAAAAGATTTTGCAAATGCGTTTTTTAAAGAAATTACTCTTGAATAGCGATGTGGTTCAAAAACTGAAATTATTTTTCTACTACTATTTACATTTTTTATACCGTCTAATATAGATTTTATTTCTGTTGGATGATGAGCATAATCGTCAAAAAAGTCATTTCCGTCTCTTGAAAATATTTTCGTCATTCTACGCTGAACTCCAGAAAAGTTTTTTAGAGATTTTTTAATTATCTTTTCGCTTACACCTAAATTTAAACATACAGTTATAGCAGCAGTTGCATTTAAAACATTGTGTTTTCCTAATAATTTTAAATTAATATTTTTTATAATTTTATTTTTTCTTTTTATATTCCTATATTTTAAATCAAACAACGAATAATCGTTTTTATACCTTATATTTGAAATTTGAAAATTAGCTTTTCTGCTAACTCCATAAGTCAAAATATTTTTATTTTTAAGTTTCCTTAGTATTTTTTTAATACTCTTTCCCTCAAGACATACAATTGATTTTCCAGTTGGGGGAGTTTTTTCAATAAATTTTATAAATGAATTTTCTAAGTTTTCAAAATTTTTATAAAAATCAATATGTTCATAATCAATATTTGTAACAATTGAATAATTGATTGGTAACTTAAGAAAACTTCCATCTGACTCATCTGCCTCGAGTATTGCCCACTCTCCTTTACCAAGCTTTGCATTGGTTTTGAAAGAGTTTATTACACCACCATTAATAATAGTTGGATCAAGTTTTTGGTCAGATAAAATTTTTGATACCAGAGAAGTTGTTGTAGTTTTTCCGTGTGATCCAGTAATAATAATATTTTTTTTTAAAGAAACTACATCTGAAAGAACTTCAGCTCTTAAATAAATAGGTATTTTTTTTTTTAAAGCATATTTTATCTCAATATTATTATTTTTAATTGCAGAAGACCTAACTAAAATTGTAGCGCTTTTTACGTTATTTCTTGAGTGACCGATAAATACTTTTATTCCAGATTTTGTGCAACTGATCGTATTTTTATTTTTATTTTGATCGCTACCTTGAATATTAAAACCCATGTTTCTCATCACAAGTGCTAATCCACTCATGCCTATACCGCCAATGCCTACAAAATGGATAACTTCTTTTTGTCCCAAACTAATTTTTTTCATTAATTGTTTTTTCTAATTCTCTGCTAATATTGTTGTAGACATTTTTGTCAGAATGTTGACTTTGATTAAACTTAATTTTTTTGAATATAGATTTATCCTCGTAAATTTTTTTTATAATGTTATAAAGCTTATTATTTAAGTCTTTTTCTTCAACTAATAAACCATATTCTTTATTTTCATAGAAAATAGCATTTTTAAGTTGGTGATTATCTGATGATGTTGGCAGCGGAATTGCTATAAAAGGTATATTTGCATTTGTAAGCTCTGCTAAAACTGATGAGCCAGATCTTGTTATCGCTATATTTACTCTAGAAAAATAATTTATTAAATCATAGTTAAAATTAAAAATTTCAAAATCAATCTTATTTTTTTTATAAAATAAAGTAAGTTCCTCGTTTTGTTTGGGTAAACAATGCTGAAAAATTTTTAAAGGAATTTTTTGTCTTTTGCATTTTTCAAATATAATTGGAAGTTTTTCTGCAAAAACTTTTGCAGCTTGGCTTCCTCCTAGCACAAGAATATTTATTTTTTCAACGATTTTATTATCAATATTATTATCAGAAAAATTAATTATTTGTTTATTAAGAATATTACCTATTTCACAAATTTTATATCTATATTTACTATTGATACCATTAAGAGATTTATTTGAAACAAAAATTTTCGAAGCGAAAGGTAATAAATATCTATTTGCTTTTCCGATGATTAAATTATTTTCGTAAATGATAAATTTTATATTCAAAATTTTTGCTGAGATGCAAATTGGGAATGATGCGTATCCACCCATACCAAAAATAAGTGTTGGTCTGTTAAAAACTAAAAAAAAGAGAGACCTAAAAGATGAAAAAAAAATTAAAATTAATGAAAACAATTTTTCAAAAAGATTTTTACTTTTAAAGGGAAACGATGGTAAAATCATTATATCTATCTTTTTTTTTTCTTTTAAAAATTTATAACCTCTATTATCTGTAATTAATTTAACTTCAAAATTTTTTTCTGCTAAATCTATAGCTAAATTGTATCCTGGTATAACGTGACCTCCAGTACCGCCAGCTGCTATTAAAATTTTAATGTTTTTATTCATAAAGATGAGTTCTATTTTTTGTGTAATTTAATATTACTCCTGCTAAAATAGCGCTTCCTATTAAAGAAGAGCCTCCGTAACTTAAAAATGGCAGGGTCATTCCAGTAGTAGGAATCAAACTGGTATTAACACCTATATGAATGAAAGTTTGAAAAATCAGCAACGCTGATAAACCACAAAGTGAAATTTTTATCAACTGGTCGTCTTGATTGATGCAGTTTTTAATAATCCTAAAGGAAATATATAAAAAAATTAAAACAATCATTATTGAGATTACTGAACCATATTCCTCAGAAATAATTGCAATTATATAGTCAGTATGAGCCTCAGGAACTTTATCTTTAAGTATCCCCTCTCCCATTCCCTGGCCTTTTATACCACCAAGTTTTATAGCATCTAATGCTGATGAAGATTGAAATTTATCTCCTTTTGTCGGATCTACAAATGATATTAGACGACTAATTATATATCCAAACTTTTCAGGCATCAAAAATAATAATAAACTTAAAGATATTAAAAAAATTGAAAAAAAACCGAAAATATAGAGCATACTTACGCCTGCGATAAATACTGTAGCGACCCAGGTTCCAATTAATAAAATAGATTGTCCTAGATCTGGCTGATCAATAAGTAGAATAATTACCGAGATTAATAATAAAAAACTAAAAATATATTTAATTTGAGAATTCCTTAATTTTTCTAAAGTTAATATTTTTACAGTTGCAAGTATGAAAAAAGGTTTGAGAACCTCAATAGGTTGTAACCTAAAAAAGTAAAGATCTAGCCATCTTTTTGCGCCTTTTACCTCTACTCCAATTAATGGAACCAGAGCCAGAAAAATAAATGAAACTATAAATAAAGGAACAACGATCTTTTTTAAAAGTGAGGTTTCAATAGCTGAGAAAGTGAGCATAATAAATAGTGCAAAAATAGTAAAAATTAAGTGTTTAGAGAAAAAAAAATAATAATCTTTATTTAATCTTTCACCTGCCAAAAATGATGTTGAAGAGAAAGAAAAAAAAAGACCAAGAAAAAATAAAATTAAAAAACTTACAAAAATTTTTTTATCTATATTTCGCCAATAATTTATTATTTTAAATTTAAATGTATTTTCTTGCATAAAATTTACTTAACTTTTTAAACTCTTCACCTCTTTTTTCAAAATTCAAATATTGATCATATGAAGCTGCTGAAGGGCTTAGTAAAATAGTATTTTTCTTAATATTAAATTTTTTTATATCCTTTAAGACTCTAATGATTGAATTTTTTAAGTTTTTTGTCACAGAATAATTTACCTTTCCCTTAATTTGTTTCTCGAAAAATTTTATATGTTTTCCAATTATGTAGACTTTAGCAATATTTTTTTTTAAATCATTGATTATAACTTTATCGTTTTTCTTTGGAAGACCTCCTAAAATCCAAAAAATATTACTTGAATTTTCTAATGCAAATTTTGTCGCTTGAAAAGATGTTGCTTTTGAGTCATTAATAAATGTAATTTCCTTTCTTTTCAAAAAAGTTTCATATCTATGGGGCAAACCGACAAAAGTTTCCATTGATTTTATAAATGATTTATCACTTATCTTTAAAAGTTTTGATAATGATAATACATTACTCATATTTTCATCGTTTATATTTGACTTTATATAAATGTTCTTGATTTTTTTTTTTAATTTTTTGTAATTATTACTTTTTGGAATAATGAGTTTACTTAAAAAATTTTTTCTCTTAAAATTTTCTTTTAGTTGATAATTTACAAAAGCATAATTATTTTTTTTCTGTAAATTAAAGATTTTAAATTTTGAATTTTTGTAATGATTTTTACTGCCGTGCCAATCTAAATGATCATTGCTTATATTTAATAAAAATGCATAGTTGGGATGAATAAATTGTGAATAAGCAAGTTGAAAGGAAGATGCTTCGATTATTAAAAAAATATTTTTTTTAACTTTTAAATTAAGGACTGGAGTCCCAATGTTGCCGCCTAGAAGAGATTGAATTTGATTTTTTTTTAATAAATGATTGATTATTTTGCAAGTAGTGGATTTTCCATTCGTGCCTGTAACTACAATACTTTTAAAATTCTTATAAAATAGATAAATTAAATCTATATCCGTGATTATTTTGCTTTTATATTTAATTAATTTTTTTTTATGTATTGATTTATTTAAACTTATACCTGGGCTTAAAATAATATAATTTACTCTTTCTAAAGACTCTTCTAAATTTAGCGGTCTTTTATTTGCAAATAATTTTTTATTTTTGTCATCCCAAACTTGATACTTTTTAATTTTTTTTCTTTTAAAAAATTTAACTACTGATTTTCCAGTAATACCTAATCCGTAAACTAAAAAAGATAGTTCTTTAAAATTAGAGTTTAAAACCATCCTTTACCTAAGTTTTAATGTTGCCAATCCTATCAATGCTAAAATTATAGCTATAATCCAAAATCTAATAACGATCGTTGACTCTGCCCAGCCTTTTTTTTCAAAATGGTGGTGTATTGGAGCCATTTTAAAAATTCTTTTGCCGGTAAGTTTAAAAGAAATAACTTGAATAATCACAGAGACAGTTTCTAAAACAAATAATCCTCCAATAATAGCTAAAACAATTTCATGTTTTACGATTATGGCTATCGCAGCTAATGATCCTCCTAAAGATAAAGAGCCAGTATCACCCATAAAAATTTTTGCTGGAGGTGCATTA
>MDSZ01253069.1_pt1 | contig 21146 bp, 21 predicted proteins | sample 811201 | NCBI WGS metagenome assembly MDSZ01 (sample SAMN05326647, study PRJNA326480) | marine metagenome | isolation source: seawater | place: Indian Ocean: North | collected 2010 | reverse complement strand
TTAATCATTTTTACTAGTTCTGCTTCATCGCTCGCAGCCATTACTACAAAATTTGGTAAAGTTGATAAGTAAGTGATATCAAATGAACCAGCATGTGTTGGTCCATCAGCACCAACTAATCCTGCTCTATCTATCGCAAATCTCACTGGTAGAGATTGTAAAGCAACATCATGAACTACTTGATCATACGCTCTTTGTAAGAAGGTAGAATAGATAGCTGCATAAGGCTTATACCCCTCAGTAGCTAAACCTGCTGCAAAAGTAACAGCGTGTTGTTCGGCTATTCCTACATCAAATGTTCTATCGGGAAATTTTTTTTCAAATAAATTGAGGCCCGTACCTGATGGCATTGCACCCGTAATTCCAATTATTTTTGTATCTTGTTCAGCGTGTTTAATTAAGGTTTCTGCAAAAACTTGTGTGTAAGAAGGAATATTTGATTTAGACTTTGATTGCTCTCCTGTCGACACATTAAATTTAGAGACTCCGTGGTATTTATCCCCAGACTCTTCAGCAGGTTTATAGCCTTTACCTTTTTGCGTTCTAACGTGAATCAAAACTGGGCCTTGATGATTTGAATTTTTTACATTTTCAAATATTTGTACCAAATTTTCAACGTCATGACCGTCAATTGGTCCAACATAGTAAAAACCTAACTCGTTAAATAAGGTTCCTCCTGTTACTATATTTCTTAGCATATCTTCCGCTTTGCCAGCTTTTTGGCTGAATCTTTTTGAAAAGGCTGAAATTATCATTTTAAAAGTTTCTCTCAAACTAAAATAAAGTTTACCTGAAAGTATATTAGCGAGGTACTTGCTCATAGCTCCAACAGGTCTTGCAATTGACATGTCATTATCATTTAAAATAACAATTAAATTTGATTTTAATGCCCCAGCATTATTCATCGCCTCGTAAGCCATTCCTGCGCTCATAGCGCCATCACCAATTACTGCAATTACATTATTTTTATTATTAGATAATTTTTTTGCAACTGCCATTCCTAAAGTTGAGGATATTGAAGTTGAACTATGAGCAGCTCCAAAAGGATCGTATTCACTCTCTGATCTTTTTGTAAAACCAGAAAGTCCGCCACCTTTTCTCAAAGTTTTAATTCTGTCTCTTCTTCCAGTTATAATCTTATGGGGGTAGCATTGATGACTAACATCCCATACTAATTTGTCTTTAGGAGTTTCAAATACATAATGTAGTGCAACAGTCAATTCTACTACTCCTAAACCAGCTCCCAAATGACCACCTGTTTCAGAAACTACATCGATCAACTCATCTCTTAGTTCATCGGAAATCTGTTTAAGCTCTTCCTTTTTAAATTTTTTAAGATCATTAGGAAAATTTACTTGTTTAATTAATTTAACCATTAAAATTTTCTTTCTAATATAAAGTCTATCGTATCTGTTAAGTTTTTAGCATTTTTTCCATGTTTTTTTAATTTAAGCAATATTTTTTTCCTCAATTTATCAGCATACTTAAGCGTCTTTTGGTAACCTAATAGGTTTATTAGTGTTGATTTGCCTTTTTTTTTATCTTTTTTTATTGGTTTACCAACAAGTTTTTTTGAACCTTTAATATCTAAAAAATCATCTGCTAATTGAAATAACAAACCAATATCTTCACCAATTTTTCCAAAAATATTTTTGTCTTTTTTTGTTTTATTAGCAATAATTGCAACTGACTGAAAGCAAAAACTAAATAATTTTCCAGTTTTTTTTCTTTGCATATCAATTATTTGATTAAGTCCTTTTTTTTTATTCTCAAATTTTAAATCTAACTCTTGGCCACCAGCTATCCCTGTATGTCCTGAACAATTTGCTAACAGATTAATTATTTCACTTTTTTGTCTTGATGATAGATTGTTTTTTTTTGAAGTAATTATTTCAAAAGCTAATGTCAATAATGAACTTCCAGCTAGTACAGCAGTAGCTTCACCAAATTTTCTATGGGTTGAAAGTTTGCCTCTTCTAAAATCATCATTATCCATACAAGGAAGATCATCATGAATTAATGAATAAGAATGTATACACTCAACAGCTGCACAAATATTTATTAATCTTTTTTCATTCAATTTAAATATTTTTCCAATATCAAAAATAATTGTACTCCTTATTTTTTTTCCACCAGAAATAACTCCATATTTCATAGGTTTGACTAAAAGTGAAGATTTTTGCTGTTTAAGAAAATTAATTAAAAACTTGTCTATTTTTTTTGCATTTTTTATTAATCTATTTTTCATATAATTATTTAGGAATTGGATTTCGATATTTCTTTAGATTTCTTTTTAAAAAGATTTTCGACGTGTTTGTTTAAATTAATTAACCTCTTGTACTCATCTTCGGAGCTATTTAAGTCCAACTTTTTACTCTCAAGTTTTACAAGTATTTTATTAATTTCGTCTCTTGCTTCTTTTAATGATTTACTTTTGATATCAGCTGGAATATTTTCGATTTTCATAAACTAAATAATATTTATATTATGAAAAACATCTATTCAAATATATATTCTTTTAACAAAAAGACACTTAAAAAAACTATTGATTCTCTTAATTTAGGAAATTTAGCAGGTTTACCCACTGAAACTGTTTATGGTTTGGCTGGAAATGCATATTCAAAAAAAGCAGTAAAAAAGATTTTTAAACTGAAAAAAAGATCAAATAGAAATCCTTTAATAATACATTATTTGAATTTAAAAAATGTAAAAGAAGATGTAATCACTAACGATATTTTTACAAATCTTTACAAAAAATACTGCCCTGGACCGATTACTTTCATTTTAAAAAAAAACAAAAATTCTAAAGTTAACGATTTAGCAAACGCAAATTTAGATACAGTAGCAGTGAGATTTCCTGAACATAAAATAATCAGATCTATATTGAAAAAAATTAATTTCCCTTTAGCTATGCCAAGTGCTAACCTTTCTTCAAGGTTAAGTCCTGTAAGAGCAGTTGATGTATTTGATGATTTTAGAAAAAAATTAAAGATAATTGTTGACGGAGGAAAATCTAAAATTGGTATAGAATCCACTGTGATTGATTTGACTAAAAAACCTAAAATTTTAAGACCAGGAATTATCAGTGGTAAAGAAATTAAAAAATTTTTAAAAACTAATTTTTCAAAGAAAAAATCTAGGGTAAAATCTCCAGGAATGATGAAAAAGCATTATTCCCCTGGTATTCCAATTATTTTTAATAAAAAACCCTCAAATCCAAATCATGCGTGTATTGTTTTTGGAAAAAAATACAATTATAAAAAAAACTATTTTAATTTAAGTAAAAAAGGTGATTTGAAAGAGGCTGCTTCTAATCTATATAGTGTAATGAGAAAAATAAAAAAAGATGGTTACAAAAAAATTTTTATATTAAAAATACCTAAGTTAGGCCCGGGAATAGCGATTAACGATCGTTTAAATAGAGCATCAAAGTAATGTTAATCGAGATAAAAAAACTTTCCAAAATTTTCAATAATTATTTAGCAGTAAATGAAATCAATTTTTTTATTGAGAAGAATAAAACAGTAGGTCTTTTAGGTCCTAATGGATGTGGTAAAACAACAACTATTGGAATGATGTTAGGGTTAATAACTCCAACTTCAGGTGAAATTTTAATAGAAAATAAAAATATTAATACATTTAGTAGAGATGAAATATTAAAAAGATTTAATTTTGCTTCACCTTACGTTGAGTTACCTAAAAAATTAACTGTAAAACAGAATTTAGAAATTTATGGAAGATTATATGGAATAAGTAAATTAAATGAGAGAATAAATGAAATTTCAGCTGATTTAGATATTAAGAATTTTTTTAATAGAAAAACTGGTGAGCTATCATCTGGTCAAAAAAATAGAGTATCATTAGCCAAGTCTTTAATTAATAAACCAGAAATTCTTCTTCTAGACGAGCCTACGGCTAGTCTTGATCCAGATATCGGTGATTTTATTCGAAATTATATTCAAGAATATAAATTAAGAAATAAAGTTACTATTTTATTAGCATCCCATAATATGACTGAAGTAGAAAGACTTTGTGACAGTGTAATTATGATGAAAAAAGGTAAAATTATAGATAATGGAACTTGTAAGGAATTAATTAAAAAACATGGTCGAAACAATTTAGAAGATACATTTCTTAAACTGGTCAGGAGTAAAGGTGAATTATAATAAAATATATGCATTGGGTTTAAGACATATTTATCTAATTATGAATTCATTTCCTAGAGTTTTAGATTTAATTTATTGGCCCACTGTTCAAATTTTCCTTTGGGGATTTATATCTAAATTTTTTACGTTAAATTCAGACTATTACAATGATACTGTTGGAATTATCCTTACTGCAGCAATACTTTATGATTTTTTATTCAGAGCCAGCATAAGTTTCAATATGATGTTTTTGGAGGAAATTTGGAGTAGAAATTTTACAAATTTGTTTATAGCTCCTATTAAAATAAGTGAAATAATAACTTCTCTAACATTAACTGCTATTTTAAGAACTTTGATTGGATTTGTGCCAGCAATTTTAATAGCTATGCCTTTATTTAATGTTTCGGTTTTTAATCTTGGAGTGCCTTTATTGTTTTTGATAATTTCTTTGTATTTATTTGGAATAAGTTTAGGCCTTTTTGTAACCTCAGGATTATTACGGTTTGGCCCCTCTTTTGAAAATATTGCTTGGGCTAGTTTATTTTTCTTAGCTCCACTAGGATGTATTTACTACCCAATTGAAATTCTTCCGGAATTTTTACAAATAATTGCTAAAGGACTACCTCTTGTTCATATTTTCGAAGAAATGAGAAATATTCTCATGACTGGAACAGTAGATTATGGAAATATTTTAAAATCTATAGTTATATCAATCGTTTATTTTTGTTTAGGAATTTTAGTCTTTTACATCTCCTATTATGGTGCAAAAAAACGAGGAACATTAATAAATATGGGTGAATAAATGCATAAATTGATTGATTGTTTCATGTATTTTGATGAGGATCTAGTTCTAGATATAAGACTTAATACTCTTAATGAAAAAGTAGATAAATTTATTATTGCTGAAGCAACTAGAAATCATGCTGGAAAACCAAAAAAACTCAATTTTAAAATTGAAAATTTCTTAAGGTTTAAAGATAAAATTGAATATATAGTTATAGATGACCTGCCAACCGACGTTAAATCTTTTAAAAAAAATTGGCACAGTAACCATATTAGAGATCAATTTCAAAGAAATGCTCTAGAAAGAGGATACAGAAACTTTGATGATAATGATTTAATCATGATCTCCGATATTGATGAAATACCTAATCCAAAAAGGATTGATGAATTTATTTCTAGTAATATTTACGCATGTTTTATTCAGAGTAATTTCCAATCAAAACTCAATTTGTTAAATGTAACTCAAACTAATTGGCCAGGTACTAAAATTTGCAAAAAAAAATATCTTAAATCTCCTCAATGGCTTAGAGATATAAAGATTAAAAAAAAACCTTTTTGGAAAATTTTTAAAAAGGATATCCAATTAATTGAGAATGGAGGGTGGCATTTTAGCTTTCTAAAAAACCCAGAATCTATTAAAGAAAAAATTATTGCTTATTCACATCAAGAATATAATACAGAAAAATTTACTGATACAAATCTTATTAAGGAAAAAATATCTAAAGGGATAGATCTTTTTGATAGAGATATAAAATATGAAAAAGTTAAACTAGATAATTCTTTTCCAAAATATATATTAGATAATAAAGAAAAATTTAAAAATTGGATTTTATAATTGAATTATGATGGTGCGCCGGATAGGAGTCGAACCCATAACCTCCGGAGCCGAAATCCGGCGCTCTATCCAGTTGAAGCTACCGGCGCATAAATATTAATTTAAGTAATTTTATGAATAACACAATAAATTTTTTTGTTAATGAAAGTGAGAAAGGAGAGAGAATTGATGTTTTTTTGTCAAAAAGTATTGAAAATTTAACTCGTTCGCATATTCAGAAGCTCATTAAAAAGAATTACGTGAGGTTAAATGAAATAATTATCAACACACCAGCTATAAAAATTAAATCAAAGGATAAAGTCTCAATCAAAATTTCTCAAGTGAATAAAAAAAAAATTACTCCATACAATTTTAAGCTTGAAATAATTTATGAAGATAAAGATTTATTGATAGTTGACAAACCGAAAGGTCTTGTAGTTCACCCAGCACCAGGAAATTACAAAAAAACTTTAGTAAACGCTTTAGTATTCAAATATAAAGATAATTTATCAGATATGAATGGAGATTTTAGACCTGGTATAGTTCATCGAATTGACAAAGAAACAAGCGGTCTCCTTGTAGTTGCAAAAAATAATTTTTCTCATTCGAAATTAAATGAACAATTTAGTAATCATACAATCGGGAGAAAATATCAATGTTTGATCTGGGGTGTAATTAGGCCAATGAACGGAAAAATTCAAACTTTAATAACAAGAAACAAAAAAAATAGGCAACTAATGACTGTTAGTGATTTAATAGGAAAAAAAGCGATAACAAATTATAAAACATTAAAAGTTTTTGATAAAAAGGATATTCCAAAAATTAGTTTATTAGAATGTACTTTGGAAACAGGGAGAACACATCAAATTAGAGTACACCTCAAATATAAAGGCACATCAATTCTTGGTGATAATCAATATGGAAAAGGTAAAGTAAAATTTAAAAAAATAAATAAGAACTTTAGTAGTGAATTAAATAAATTAAGTGGACAATTGCTTCATGCAAAAACTTTAGAATTTAAACATCCAACTAAAAATAAAATTGTTAAATTCAAATCAAATCTTCCTAATGAGTTTGAAAAAATGCTAAAATTGCTCAATAATACAAACAGTTGAAAAAAAAAAATTAATATATAAATTCCCGTTATGAGTGATAAAAATCAAATTTCAAATCTACCCATACCTTCAGCTGGTGGTTTATCTATTTATCTTTCTCAGATAAAAAAATTTCCGATGCTTGATGCAGAGGAAGAGTACATGCTTGCAAAAAATTGGAAGGAAAATGGAAACTTACAATCCGCCCACAAGCTTGTTACAAGTCATTTAAGGCTAGTAGCAAAAATTGCAATGGGTTATCGGGGATATGGTTTGCCGGTTAATGAATTAATTTCTGAAGGAAACATAGGCTTGATGCAAGCAGTAAAAAAATTTGATCCTGACAAAGGATTTCGATTAGCTACATATGCAATGTGGTGGATCAAAGCTGCTATTCAAGAGTATGTTTTGAGATCTTGGAGTCTTGTTAAAATGGGAACTACTACCGCACAAAAAAAACTTTTTTTCAATCTGAAAAAGCTAAAAAATCAAATTGCTCCAAATCAAGAGGGTGATTTAAAAGATGATCAAGTAAAGGAAATTTCTAAAAGATTGGATGTGGACTCAAATGAAGTTGTAAATATGAATAGGAGAATGATGGGACAAGAAAAATCTCTAAATGATCCAATTAAATCTGGCGAAACTGATGAATGGCAAGACTGGCTGGTAGACGAAAGCCTTGATCAAGAACTTATTGTTTCTCAACAACAAGAATATAATGACAAAAAAGAATTATTGAATAGCTCAATGAAAATTTTAAATGATAGGGAAAGAGAAATAATTGAAGCAAGGAGATTAACAGAAAATCCTTTAACTTTGGAAGAACTAAGTAAAAAATATAAAATAAGTAGAGAAAGAATTAGGCAAATTGAAACAAAAGCTTTTGAAAAATTACAAAAATCAATGATTAATGCCTCGAAATCTAAAAATTTATTGCCTAATCATTAATTTTAAAAGGATCTTCTATTAAAATTGTGTCTTCTCTTTCTGGGCTTGTTGATACACTAGAAACTTTAGCCCCTACGAAATCCTCAAGAGCATAAATATATTTTTTTGCATTATCAGGCAAATTTTCCAAGTTTCTAATTCCTTGTGTCTTAGTTTTCCAGCCATTAAATGACTTGTAAATAGGTTTAATATTAAATTGGTCTTCTGTAGCTGCTGGCAGATAATCAATTTTTTTTCCGTTTAATTCATAACCAATACACATTTTGATTTCCTCCAACTCATCAAGAACATCAAGCTTGGTCAATGCGATACCATTAATTCCTGATATTTTAATAGTTTGACGAACTAGCACTCCATCAAACCACCCGCATCGCCTTTTTCTGGCAGTGACTGTCCCGAACTCCTTACCTCTTTTACCTAACATTTCACCAATTTTATTTTTAAGTTCAGTTGGAAAAGGTCCACTTCCTACTCTTGTTGTGTAAGCTTTGGTAATACCTAAAATATAACCTATTTTGTCTGGGCCAGAACCCGACCCAGTTGCAGCCATCGCGGGAACAGTATTAGAAGATGTGACATAAGGATAGGTTCCATGATCAACATCTAAAAGTATACCTTGTGCTCCTTCAAATAAAATTTTTTTTCCCTCTCTCTTAAAATCATCTAATTTAAGCCAAATTGGTTTTGCAAACTTAAGTATTTCTGGGGCAATTTTAAGTAATTTTTTTTTAAGATCATCTTTTTTAAAAATTTTTTTCTTTAATCCTTTTCTAATCGCATTATGATGTAATAAAACATTTTCTAATCTGCTATCAAGGTTAGTTTCAGACCTTAAATCCATTACTCTTATTGACCTTCTTCCAACTTTATCCTCATAACAAGGTCCAATCCCTCTTCGAGTTGTCCCTATTTTATCTTTACCAGCTGCATTTTCTCTAATCTCATCCATTTCTTGATGAAAAGGAAGGATTAGTGAAGCGGTTTCAGAAATCATAAAATTTTCAGGGGAAACTTTAACCCCTTTTTTTTTTATTTCTTGTATTTCACCTAGAAGTGCCCAAGGATCTATTACTACTCCGTTTCCTAGAATAGAAATTTTTCCCTCTCTAACAATTCCTGATGGTAACAAACGTAATTTAAATACTTTTTTATCAATTACAAGAGTATGTCCTGCATTGTGTCCGCCTTGAAAACGAACTACTACATCAGCTTCGTTCGAAAGCCAATCTACAATCTTTCCTTTCCCCTCGTCTCCCCATTGTGAACCTACTACAACAACATTTTTCATAATTTAAATAAATTTTTTATTAATCTTAAAAGAGTTTAAATGATTTATTGGACCATGTCCTTTTCCATAATTTGGATTAGATTTTATTGCTTGATTTACATATTTAATTCCTAACTCACAAGATTTCTTTAAGGGTTTTCCACATGATAAAAATGTAGTTATTGCGCTAGATAACGTACAACCTGTTCCATGAGTATTTTTTGTATTAATTTTATTATTTTTAAAGACCTGAATAAATTCATTGCTTATAAGAACATCTTCAATTTTCTTATGCTTATTGTGCCCGCCTTTCAAAAGTACGTTTTTAACGCCAGATTTTAAGATTAACTTTCCAGCGTATATCATATCTTTAATATCATTAATTTGAATATCTGATAAAACTTCAGCTTCCGGAATGTTTGGAGTAATTAAATAAACTTTTTTAGTCAATTCTTTTTTTAAAATCTTTATAGCAGATGTATCTATTAGTCTTGCTCCACCTTTAGCAACCATCACTGGGTCTAGAATAATTTTTTTTACTTTGATCTTACCTAAAGCACGTATCACAGATTTAATTACATTTGAAGAATTAAGCATACCTATCTTTATTGCATCGGGCTTTATATCTTTACAAGTAAATAAAATTTGTTTCTCAATCTCTTTTGGATGAATTGGGATTACTGTATCAACGCCTGTAGTATTTTGTACCGTTAATGCAGTAATAGCTGTCATAGCAAAACTTCCTAATGAAGTTACTGTTTTAATATCTGCTTGTATCCCTGCGCCACCTGAGGAGTCTGATCCTGCTATAATTAAAATTTTTGATTTAGGTTTCAAATTAAATAATTGACCTTTTTATAATTGCTATACACTTTTTAATTAATTTTCTGTTGTGTGACTCAGCCATAATTCTTATCTTTGGTTCGGTTCCAGATTTTCTCACAAGAATTCTACCTTTTCCACTCATTATTTTTTTTGCTTTTTTTATCGATTTTTTACATTCTAATTTATTAATTATTTCTTTGTCTTTAACAACAACGTTTTCTAAAATTTGGGGCAATGGTTTAAAAATGTTAAAGAGTTTGCTGGCTCTTTTATTTTTACTTAAAGAATATAATACCTCAAGCGCAACAAGCAAGCCATCTCCAGTGGTAGCAAATTTTCCTAAAATTATATGTCCTGATTGCTCACCTCCAAGATTAAAATTAAATTTTTTCATTTTTTCTTTCACATATCTATCTCCCACCTTCGATCTTAAAAATCTTATTTTTTCATTTTTTAGGAATTGTTCTAGACCAAAATTAGACATTAAAGTACCAATAACACCGCCTTTTAATATTTTTTTTAGCTTCCATCTTTTAGCTATCATTGCAATGATTTGATCTCCGTCTATAATTTTCCCATTTTCATCACACATGATAATACGATCTGCATCGCCATCAAACGCGATACCAACATGAGCTTTAAATTTCTTAACTGCTTTTTTTATTTTGATTGGATAAGTTGAGCCACATTTATGGTTAATGTTAATTCCGTTAGGGCTCACTCCCAAGGATAATATATTTGCACCTAGATCTCTCAGAAGTTTTGGAGCCGCTTTGTAGCAAGCGCCATTAGCACAATCTAGAACTATTTTTAAACCTTTTAGATTAAAATTATTTGGAAAATTATTTTTTAATATTTTTATATATCTATCATTACCATCTTCTAATCTCTTAACTCTTCCCAAAAGTTTAGGGTTTGTAAGTTGTTTTGTGTTTTTAGCATCAATTAGCCTCTCAATTTTTTTTTCAATTTTGTCAGATAATTTCATTCCATCAGGTCCAAACAATTTAAGACCATTATCGTAAGAGGGATTATGAGACGCTGTAATCATAATTCCCATGTTTGCTTTCATAGATTTTGTTAACATAGCAAGCCCATTGGTTGGCAAAGGACCTAAAGTATAAACATGCATTCCTCCTGAAACTAACCCTGATACAAGTGCAGGTTCTAAAGTATAACCAGATAATCTTGTGTCTTTAGCGATTATAGCAATTTGCTTATTTTTTTTTTGATTTTTAAAGTAAGTTCCAGAGGCTAAGCCAAATTTAAAAAATTTTTCTCCGGTAATGTTGCCTTGATTTACAGTGCCTCTTATACCGTCTGTGCCAAAATATTTATTTTTCATTACATTGATAATATTTTTTTAAAAACTAAAATTCCTTGCCTAACCTCATTTACGTTATGTACTCTAAAAATTTGAACTCCTTGTGATAATAAAAAAAGAACAGACGCTATTGTTCCTCCTGTTCTATCTTTGCTGTCATATTTACCAGATATTTGATTAATAAATCTTTTTCTGGAAGAACCAACCAAAATCGGAAACCCTAAACTATGAAACAAAGAAATCTTTGAAATTAAAGTCAAATTATGTTTCAAAGTTTTACCAAAACCTATTCCTGGATCTAATATTATTAGTTTATCTTTTAATTTCTTTTGGATATTATTTTCAAAATAATCATAAATATCTAATAAAACATTTTTATATTTTGGGTTTTTTTGCATTGTATTCGGTGTACCTTTCATATGATGGAGAACCTTGCAAACCTTATATTTTTTAATTCTTGTCAAAGATTTTTGATCGTAACTAAAGCCTGAAACATCATTTATTAAATCAACACCATGTTTAATACCTTCTATCATAAGCTCTGACTTTCTAGTATCTAATGACAAACAAGTTTTTTTAAAGATTTTTTTGAATTTTTTAAGAATGAAATTAAGCCTTTTTCTCTCAATAGATAAACTAATAGTTTTTGACCCCGGTCTAGTTGACTCACCTCCAATATCTATAATTTCTGCACCCGACTTTATCATTTGTGAAAGGTGCTCAAGAGATTTGTTTTTATTGTTAAACTTTCCTCCATCTGAAAAGCTATCAGGTGTAAGATTTAAGATGCCCATAATCGAAGGTTTTGAAAAATTTACATTTTTTAAAAAATTTTTTCTTTTTGTAATTATTTTTTTTAAATCCTTTTTTACTTTCTTTTTGAAACTTTTATTCAAATATTTTATATCTTTTAGAAAAATATACTTGCTTTTAATTTTTTTATTTTTCCTTATAAAAATTTCTAGTTTATTAAATGCCACATTATTTATTCCACAAAGTGGCAAGGCTTTTTTTTTTTGGATTAGTTGTTTTGCTTGATTTCCATAATAAAAATTACACGCTCTAGTGTAATATTTTATCATTATTAAATAGCTGGTTTTGGTTTTAATCCTAGTGACCCTAGTGCTGAAGATGATTTGCTATTATCTTCTTCTTCTTTAAAAGACCTTGTCGGCTTAATATCCTTTAATATTAAATCTCTGATTTCTTCACCAGATAAGGTTTCATAAATAAGTAATGCTTTTGCAAGTTTATGAAGATCATCGATTTTTTCGTTTAAGACTTTTCTTGCTCTTTCATATCCTTGATCAACAATTTTTTTTACTTCTATATCGATTTTCTTTGCCGTTTCTTCTGACATATTTTGTTGTTTAGTAACTGATCTTCCTAAGAAAACTTCTTCCTCATTCTCTCCATAAGCAATAGTGCCTAACTCGGTACTCATTCCATACTTCGTGACCATATTTTTTGCCATTTTCGTTACCATCTCAATGTCTGAAGAGGCGCCTGATGTAACTTTATCATGGCCAAAAATAATTTCCTCAGCAATTCTTCCTCCCATTGCTACAGCTATGTCTGCATGCATTTTTTCTCTAGTAACAGATAACTGATCTCTCTCCGGTAACCTCATAACCATACCTAAAGCTCTACCTCTAGGAATTATAGTAGCTTTGTGAATTGGATCTGAAGCCTTTTCGTTAAGAGCTACTATAGCATGACCGCCTTCGTGATATGCTGTAAGTTTTTTTTCGTCCTCTGACATTACAAGAGATCTTCTTTCTGCACCCATCATCACTTTATCTTTAGCTTCTTCTATATCTGACATTGTGACTACTCTTTTATTTTTTCTTGCAGCTAGTAACGCAGACTCATTGATCAAATTAGCTAAGTCGGCTCCAGAAAATCCTGGAGTTCCTCTAGCAATAGTTCTTAATTTTACATCTGGTCCAGTATTTATTTTTTTTACATGAACCTTTAAAATAGCTTCCCTTCCAATAATATCAGGATTGCCGACTACTACTTGTCTGTCAAATCTTCCTGGTCTTAAAAGAGCTGGGTCTAACACATCTGGTCTGTTAGTTGCAGCAATCAATATAATACCCTCGTTAGTATCAAAACCATCCATTTCTACTAATAGCTGGTTAAGCGTTTGCTCTCTTTCATCATTTCCTCCTCCTAGACCAGCGCCTCTACTCCTTCCAACCGCATCTATTTCATCGATAAAAATTATACATGGAGAGTGTTTTTTTCCTTGTTCAAACATATCTCTTACTCTCGAAGCACCAACGCCAACAAACATTTCGACGAAGTCTGATCCAGAGATTGAAAAAAAAGGAACATTTGCTTCACCGGCAATTGCTTTTGCAAGTAAAGTTTTTCCTGTTCCTGGAGGTCCAATTAAAAGAGCGCCTTTAGGAATTTTTCCACCTAATCTACTAAATTTTTTTGGATCCTTTAAAAATTCAACAATTTCTTCAACTTCTTCTTTGGCCTCTTCAACGCCAGCTACATCGTTAAATGTAACTTTTCCTTTAGCTTCATTCAACAATTTGGCTTTAGATCTTCCAAAACCCATCGCGCCGCCTTTTCCACCTTGCATCTGTCGCATAAAAAAAATCCAAACTCCAATAAGTAAGAGCATAGGAAACCAAGAAAGAAGAATTCCAAGGAGTGATGGCATTTTATCTTCTTGAGGTGAAGCGATTATACTCACTCCTTTAGAAGAGAGTTTTTCTACGAGCTCTGGATAGTTAGGTGAATAAGTAGTAAATTTTTTTCCATCTGCTAAAATTCCAGAAATATTATTTCCTTGAATTTGGACCTCTACCACCCGTCCAGCATCGACCTCATCTAAAAAATTTGAAAATGCTAGTGAATTTTTCTGTGAATTGATTTTATTAGGGTCTTGAAACATGTTAAATAGCCCTACTGAAAGTAAGACAATTATTACCCACATCACTAGATTTCTAAGGTTCATAAAAAATAAATAATCATTAATTTTAATTTAACAAGTATATTTTAAATCTAAATAAGTTGTAAATAAGACAAAATATATCCAAATAAATGCTAAATTATCTAACTTTTTCAACTTTTAAGCTCAGGTAGTATTTTTTTTTTATAAATAAACATCCTCCTAATGTGGATTTTGAGAAATTTTTACTTTTAATGTTGTTAATAAGATTGATAACTTTTTTCGATCTAGGATTGTAATAGTTTTTTCTGAGCTCCTTTATGGACTGATTAATTAATCGAATTTTAAATTCTTCCCTGCAACTATAGAATTTTTTTAAATCGATTAATATTTCATTTTTTAATTTCTTGACAGTGGTATCAAATGTTTTTTTAAAATAACTATCTAAAATTTCTTTACTGGATGATAGGTAATTTATTGATTTTATGATTTGATCGTAATTTATACCACTTTTCTTCAAAGGGGTCTCTAATTTTCTAATTTTAGTTCTGAGATACTTATTATCATAATTAGAAGGATCTTTAACAAACTTACCAAATACTAATTTTGAAATTTCAATTAAATGTTTTTTTCTAACGTCTAAAAGAGGCCTGAATAATTTAATCCTTCGGCTCAATTTGCTTAAGGGTTTCATTGCAGATAAGCCCGTTAAACCACTGCCTCTCGAAAGCCTTATAAAAAAAGTTTCTACTTGATCTTCTAAATTATGCCCTGTTAAGATAATTTTAATATTATTTTTAATGCAATATTTTTTTAAAACTTCATATCTAATTTGTCTTGCTTGACTTTGTATATTATTTTTAATTTTTTCTTTATTCGAAAAAACATTTAAAGATAGCTTGTGCTTTTTCAGAAGTTTTTTAACACTAATTGCCTCTTTTGAGGAATTTTTTCTTATATTATGATTTATAAGAACGTAGTAAAAATTTTTTTTTTTTTCAATTTTGTATAATTTTGTTAGCGCTGTTAAGGCTAAACTATCTGGCCCTCCAGAAACAGCAACTAAAAGATTTCTATCTTTTATCTTACTAAGTTTTTTTTTAAAATTTTGGAATACTTTTAAAAGTTCCCTTTTGTTGTTAAAAAGGTCTTCAAGATTTACATTTGAATTTTTTTTGCTCATACTGAGCTTTTTGTAACACAGACTTACTTGCTTTTGGGTATTCTTTTTTTAGTCCTGAGATCATTTTGCATCCTTGATCTTTTTCACCAAGTTGAACCATTGTTATGCCTAATTTCAGGAGGTTATCAGGAGCTTTTTTGCTTTTAGGATAATTTTGATATCCGTCTAAATAAGCAGTAGCAGCATCTGAATATAATTGTCTTATTCTAAATGTTTCACCATACCAATATTGTGCGCTCCCAGCTAAATCATGATCTTTATTTTTATCAATAAATTCTTTTAAAGCAAACTCAGCAGTTTCATAGTCTCCTATTTTCATAAAGCTTACTGCAAATTCGTATTGCTCTATCGGTGGTTTATTTGGTAGCAATGACTCTTTTTTTTCAGGTTCTTCTGTAATAACAGTTTGTGCTGTTTCAACTGAGTTTATATTTTGTTGCTTGGGTAAATTAGATTGTTGATATCCTGGGTTTGCGCCAAAGTCTTGAGGTTTACTCGTACCGGGTAAAGAAACTTTTTTTTCTTTTGATACGCTTGTAACACCACTTTCAAGATCTGAAAACCTCAACTGATTATCTGATTGAATTTTTGTAACTCTAGAAGATAATTTGTCCAATTTAAAATTAACTTCTTCAAACTTATTTGTTAATTCTCTAAATTGATCCTCAATTTCATTTAGCTTAAGAAGATGCTTAGTCAAAATATCCTCATTAAGACCGTCAGATTTTAATGTGTTAATGCTTGATTGAGCAATATCAGATTTTTGATAAACAGCCTTTTCAAGTGTCTTTAAATCTTTAGTTAAAACTTGAATTTGATCTGCAACAGCTTTTAAATAAATCTCATCTTCCTCAGCATTTAAATTAATATTAATTAGTAAAGGTATAGCTAAGAAAGTAATCTTAAGAAATTTTATTTTATCAAACATAAATCAGATTTATATTTACAAAATGGCAAAAAAAAGACCCTTTAATATTCGTAATATTAAAGGGTCTTAAATGTAATAAACTTTTAAATTATTAATTTACTTTAACTGTTACTGATCTTCTGTTTTGAGACCAAGCTAAAGGTGAAGACTTCGGATTAACCGGTTTCTCTTTTCCATAACTTATTACAGAAATTCTTTTTCCAGAAATACCATAAGTCATTAAATAATCTCTTGCCGCATTAGCTCTTCTTTCGCCTAAAGCTAAGTTATATTCTCTAGTACCTCTTTCGTCAGCATGACCTTCAATAGTTATGTTAAGGTTTTTGTTCTTTCTTAAGAACGTAGCTTGCTTTCTCAAAGTTGCACGAGATGCAGTTGTTAATGAAGATTTATTTGTAGCAAAAAATACTCTATCTGGAACACCAGCAGCTAAATACTCAACTGTCTCTTTTCCAGTGTAAACATCGCCATCAATTTCTCCAGATTTTTTTGCTGTAGAACACGCACTAAGAATTAGTGTCGTAAATACTACAAGTAATATGTTTTTTAAATTCGTATTCAATGTCATTTTTTCCCCTAGGTTCAGATCGGTTATTTCAAATTATTTCAAGATATTCAAGTACATTTTACATTAAATTCAACCTCACTTAGATAATAATGAGGACCAAGATGGGTCTGAAGCGTCAGTTTTAGTGGAAAGTTTTCTTTCATTATAACCAGTAATGTCTATTGACCACAATTTAGCAGAAAATCCCTCTCCTTTTTCACCTGCTTTTGTTTCCCTGTAAAAAACAAGCACTCTACCATTTGGTGACCATGAAGGAGCTTCCTGATAATAATTTTCAGTCAGTAATCTTTCTCCTGTTCCATCTGTTCTCATTACACCAATATAAAATTTGCCTTTATGCATTTTTGTAAAAGCAATCAAATCCCCTCGTGGAGACCAAACAGGTGTTCCATAAATTCCTTTTCCAAAAGTAATTCTTTTAACTTTACTTCCGTCGCTTCTCATAACATATATTTGTTGCAAACCACTTCTATCTGAATTGAAGGCAATGAATTTTCCATCTGGAGAAAATGATGGGGAAGTGTCGATCGATGAATGCTCAGTAATACGTTCGACTAAACGTGATTCTAAATCCATAGTGTAAATATCTGAGTTTCCCTCTTTAGCAAAACTCATTATAATTTTTTTTCCATCAGGTGAAAATCTTGGAGCGAACGTCATTCCAGGAAAATTTCCTACAACTTCTTGAGTTCCAGTCTCAATGTCTAATAAATAGACTCTTGGCATATTCCTAAAATAAGACATATAGGTTACCATTTGATTAGTTGGATTAAATCTTGGTGTTAAAACTAATTCATTACCTAATGTTAAATATTTTGTGTTAAAACCGTCTTGATCCATAATTGCAAGTTTTTTTACTCTTTGATTTTTTGGTCCACTTTCAGCGACATAAATTATTCTAGTATCAAAATATCCTTCTTCACCAGTTAATCTTTCATATATCTTGTCTGAAATAATGTGTGCTACTCTTCTCCAGTTAGAAGGTGTTGTCGTAAAAGCAAGAGCTGACATTTCTTGAGCCGCTATTAAATCCCAAAGTCTAAATTCTACTTTTAACCTGTTGTCTTTTACTAAAAGTTTTCCCGTTACTAAAGCTTGTGCCTTAATTAATCTCCAATCTTCAAATCTAGGTTTTAAATGGACAATGTCCGGTTTTTGAACGAATGCCTCTTTTTTTAAAGGGTTAAACAATCCTGTAGATCGAAAATTTTTTTCAATTATTTCAGAGATTTTGACTCCCAATTCTTTAATTTTAACGTTTTCAAAATTTTCAGATTTAATATCTACATGCAAAGGAGATACAGCTATTGGTAGAGGATCAAGATTACCTCTGGTTATATCAACTTCAATTAATGCATTAACCTTGGTTGTCAAAAATAAACTACAAAGAAGTATAAAAACAAATTTGTTCATTTTAACCTTTTAACATTTCTAATGGATTAAAGTTAAGCTGCAAGTCTTTCCACTTGTCATAGCCTGTAGGGGGAACTTTTAATGGCTGACATAACCTCACGGCTCTTAAGGCGCTTTCTGCTAAAACTTTATAAAACTTTTGACCTGGACGATTCATCCTTTCGTGATCAAGAATTTCTGATTTCATTATCGTGCCATCTTTTTTTAATTGTAATTTAATTCTAACTAATAAATCTTGGTCATATGGTAAACCTAAAGGTATACTCCAACAACCAAAGATTTGAGCTCTCAAAGCATCTTCCTCAGATAAAGATAAGCCGGTAGCAAAGGAGTTTTTTTGACTACTTTGAGTAATTTTATTATTTTCCTTTTTTTTGATAGCCTCTACTTCTTTTGCTTTATCAATTAAGGCGGCAATTTGATTTGTGTCAACAATCTCTTTTTTTTCGAATTCAGATGCTTGCCTAATCTCTGGTTTAATTTCTTCAGGATTTTGTTTTTTTTTTACTAATTTTTTTTCTTCCTTCTTTTCATTTGGCATCGGGATTCTATCAGGTTTTTCTTTAGCTTTTGCAGCAGGGGGTGCTTGTTCTGATACAACTCTTTCCTCCTCTTTTTTTTTTGTTTCCTCTATAATTTTTCTCGCTTTAGGAGCATAAGGAATAATTGTTTTGTCTGAAATTTGAATTAGCTCAACAGAGACTATTGGTGGTAAATCAATGGGTTCTCTAAGCATAAATGGTAAGCTCAAAACTGTAAGAATAATCATTAGCGAATGAAAAGTTACAGAGTAAATTAAACTTTTTATCATAAAACATTTTTAGTTTTTGTATGGTTCAGAAATCAATGCAACTTTTGAAAAACCTGCACCTGAAAGTGTTCCCATAACTTCTAAAACTCTTCCGTAATTAATATTTTTGTCGCCTCTAACATAAATCCTAGTGTCTGTCCTGTTTTTTGCGATTGCTAACAATTTTGGTACCATTTTTTGATATGTTACTTTGTGTTCTTGGATATAGATTTCACCTTTTGAATTAATGCTAATAGTAAGTGGTTCTTGGTCGTCAGGCAAAGAGTCTGCTGCTGACTCTGGCAGATCTACTTGGACTCCGACTGTGAGCAATGGAGCTGTTACCATAAAAATGATTAATAAAACTAACATTACATCCACAAAAGGTGTTACGTTAATTTCACTCATAGGTTCATTTTTTGAGCGATTAAATTTGAAAGCCATTATCTAAATTATTGATAAAAATCTTTTTGAAAAATTTTCGATTTTTGAAAAATATCTTCTAGAGTCGCTATTAAATTTATTATAGGCTACGACTGCTGGTATTGCAGCTAATAAACCTAAAGCTGTTGCAAAAAGTGCTTCCGCTATACCAGGAGCAACTATCGCTAAACTAGTATTTCGTGAGATTGCGATAGACTGAAAAGAATTCATAATACCCCAAACGGTCCCGAATAAACCAATAAAAGGTGCAGTAGAACCTATTGTAGCTAGATAAGTAAAGTTTTTTTCTACCTTTTTTAGCTCTTGATCAGTTGCAATTTCTAAAATTCTTTCAACTCTTGCAGACTGAATTGCTGATGATTGTCTCTTAGTTTTTAAGAGTTCAGCCATTGCTGCTTTGAATATTAATGTAGCTGGATCATTAGAATTTACTGGAAGATTAGAATTAAAGCTCTCTGCAGATTTAGCTTTCCAAAATTTTTTTTCGAAATCTGATGTCGATTTATTTATAGTTTTAAACAATTTAAATTTGTCAAAAATAAGAGCCCAGGAAAAAATTGAGCTTGCAATAAGAAGAATTATTACAAATTTAACTACAAAATCAGCTCTTAAAAAGAGACTCCACAATGAAAAATCAGATGCTCCTCCTAGGCCAACAATTTGAGTTGCAATATCTTGTTCCATGAGAGTTGATTACTTGTAGAATGTGTCATGAATTTGGCGTTATTTTTTGAAAATACTATTGATTATCCTTAAATCTTGTCTCACTGTAGAATCTTGCTATTAAAATGGCGTCAGATTTATTTACGTCTTTTTTTTTTGAAAGTTGATTTGATAAAGAAGGATACATTTCAATTACTTTTGTTCTGCTAGAATCCTTAGATGAATTAATAAGCTCAAAATACTTTTTCCATTTAGAGGGCCTCACAAAAAAAATGGGTAGTTTTAAAGCGGCACAAACACCTTTAATTGCTCCAAAAGTTTGCCCAAAATTAAACATACTAGTTACTCCTTGACCAGGCATCGCATTAACTTGTTCGACCACAACAGCTATATGTTCAGCGCTACCTATATTGTCTTTAATTATATTTACTAATTGTGCGCTATTTAATTGTTTTTTATTTTTTTTTCCTTCGGCCATTACTGGCATATCAAATAATTTCAAAACTTTATTATTTTCTAAAATCGCTATAGCACCGCTCAATCCAGGGTCAATACCTACTATTATCATTGAATTAACTTTCTAAGTTTGCATTAGTAAAAATATTTTGAACATCGTCAAGCTTATCTAGAGAGCTTAATAAATCTATCATTTTTTTGCTTTCATCCTTACTTAATTTAAGAAAATTCAATGCTCGCCACTCAATAGCTGAATAAGCAAAACTGTCAATTTTCTTTTCAAGAGTAGTTTTAATTTTATAAAAATCTTCTTTTTCTGTTATTATTTCATGAAATTCATTTAATTTTACGCAGTCTTTTGCTCCAGAATTGATGGCAATTTCAAATATTGCCTCCTCACTTATTTTATTTTTTTCAATTTGAATAATACCACAATTACTAAATAAATGTGTAGTTGAACCCGTCTCTCCCAACCGACCTCCGTTTTTTTGTAATATAGTTCTAATACTTGAAGCAGATCTATTTTTATTATCAGTAAGAGTTTCAATTATTAGTGCAGTATTGAAAGGTCCAAAACCTTCATATCTTAA
>MDSZ01069471.1_pt1 | contig 21147 bp, 17 predicted proteins | sample 811201 | NCBI WGS metagenome assembly MDSZ01 (sample SAMN05326647, study PRJNA326480) | marine metagenome | isolation source: seawater | place: Indian Ocean: North | collected 2010 | reverse complement strand
TATGCCTTCTTCAATCATGCCCTCTGCTGAAGCACATTTTTTTGATAACAATCAGAGCCATCTCAGAAGAGGTGAAGACAGAATTTTTGCCTTGCAAGATCCACCTTCAGGCATCAATCAACCTTGGCCTTACCCCAACCGAAGGGTTGCGACTAACACTCCGGGGTTTGCTTATCTTTCAGGTTATAAACCAACAGATTTTCAAGACATGTTTAGTTACTATGAAGTAGGTGGCTTTCCTACTGGTTGGTGGGCTGTTTCTGGAATATTGAAAACATACTCACCGGACATTAGCGGTTACACACGGGGGAATCCTGCCGCTAACAACAGAGAATCTGGAGTTTTTCATTGGAATGGCGAACTTGATCCAAATGTTACACAGCCCAGTGAACCACCATTTATATACAAAGGTTCATTATTTTCAAATGGTGAAGGAGCTAAATCAAACCAGATAAAGGATTTTGATATATTCAATGATTATGTGCATCATCATTTTATAAACAAAGAACCTATTAAAATTCCATACATATCGACTTACAAAGTTTCTATTGACTGGAACGCTTACGGATAAGGAAAACGGAAATGACAGATAAAAATGATTTCCACTTTGGGATGATACCTTCTAGTGGTCAATACAACGAGCCGAATGATCAAGAGGGGTATTGGTATGAACATTTCGTACTACCACAAGGTATTAGTGGACTACTATCTAGTGCCGGTTGGACAAGGGACAATTTAAGAGCAGCAAATGTAGGTAACGAGGGGTTTATACAGCAAACTTTTCTGGGTGCTTCAATCAGAGACTTTAATCTAAATGCAGGTTTTGGTGATTCAACATCTACATTAAGTCTAAATTTAGTCAACGATGAATATAATTTATCTGATAGAAGCAGACTTGGTGAAGGTGATGATCATTATCATGGCACAGAAACAGCTAACGCAAAATATGTTCCTAAAGCAGATCAGTTTAAGCCACCACCGGTTGGCACACCTGTCTATTTTAAGTTTGGTAAAAATCCAGCGTCTGTAGAACAGGCTTATAGACAGACTTTTGACGATCTATACAAAGTAAAAACTTTACCAGATAGGATTGAGGTTGGGCCAGCTTCTGAAAATGCATTTAATTATGAGTTCCCCAGAATCACAGTGGAGCAATTACATGCAGATGGTTTTGGACCAGATTTTAGCAAAGTAGATCTTCAGCCATATTTTTTATACGACGAAATTACTGGAACAATAGAAGATAGAAGTTTACTTTGGGACAAAGATACCTATTGGAGAGGTAGGAATCATTTTGTTTTTGGCGGTATTCTACAAAGCTATACAGAAAATAGGGGACAAGGGGGTAAACCAGTATATGCTGTAAACGTTAATGACCCTAGAGAAATCCTATCTAATGTGCAGATATTGTTTAATAACTATCAGGGTACTACGTTTAACAATAAGAATATATTAAATTTATATGGTTTTTTGGAACACGACCCGTCCGTAGAGATGTTGGAGTTTCTAGCAGGCAATTCGGCACGAGCCGGGATTGTAGAAAAACGAGTCCTTGATAACGGCAGGGTTTTGTACAACGGATTTTCATCGTATTGGGATAGAGTTGAAGGTTGGAAAACCGATGGTCCTGAAGCTAAGATCACAATTCCATCGTATACTTGGAATGTTTCTGAAGGTCAAGGCCGACAGGTAGAGTTTCCACAGCAAGAAGTTACGCTATTAGATCAGTACTATATTCCAAAACGAGGAAAACCAGACGGTAAAAATCCTCCTGAATTCTGGCCTATCACCGGTCAAGGTTTTTCTCGACGTAGCGAAAAAGGTATGCCTTGGTATAGAATATCACAAGGTCTTGCTGCCATGTTTAGGTACTACGGAGAGTATCCATTAACTGGTACACCGTTTAGTGCAGGCACACCAGAAGACAATGAGTTTCTCAATGCGGGGTTTGGCAGTCAAATAAACTTTAGAGGTTTTAATTATGTGGTAGATTTTGGTGGAATTCCTACAGAAAAAATTCCATTGCTTTATTACATGGATTTCGACAAGTTGGATCTTCTTAGTTTTGCACAAGAGCTTTGTGACATTATTAGTCATGAACTTTTTGTCTCTCTACTACCTGTTATTGACCACCCATCTTGTGAATTTTTATATAATTACAACAAGCAACAGGTTTTGCTTGGTAAAAAAGAAAATATTGTTGCTGGGATTATTAGGTTAGATGCTATTGATAAAACTCAACAACCAAGATACGGTGCAATCAAATCTTATCTAGATAATTTAAATAGCAGAGGCGTATTCGTAGAAAATAGAGATATTGGATTTGAGCTTTCTAACGTTGTGACAGATAAATTTTTGGTTGGTGGTCAAGAAGTTGACATGTACTATTTTTCTACCGAGAGAGATAGGGATGAATTACAGGTTCAACGTTTCGATACAGAAAAGGTTAGGCTGATAGGTCAGAGACAGTGGGATCTGACGACTATGTTGCAACAGCAGGCAATACCTTACTACGGAATGATTGGAGAAAAGGCTGTAACTATTCCTAGAGGTTTTGGCGGGTATCAACAGATTCTTTTGGACTCTTCTTCACTAAATGCTTTTGGTGTTGGTAATCAATACATAGCTACAGAGATGGAACTTAGGGCTGCATTAGTTAGTTACAAGTCTTGGAAAAACTTTCTTCTTTCATACAATGACACTTTTATAGAAGATGTATCTGAACATTCTGCTTTTCTTTCTTCGTTAAACTCCGTTAATGATCAGATTGATGACGTTATGAATGATTTCAAGACCGCTGTTGATTTTGATGGACTTGATAGTGGGTCAGATAAAGATGTTGTTGAAGGTATTTTGAATAGAATTAAGGGTAAACAATATGCGGTTACTGTCCCTAGATGTGTATTCAGATCAGATAAAGAGTACCTGAATGAGTATACCGATACTCTAGCAAGCCCTTGCTCCCCACCATTTGGCTATCCTCTTTATTACAAGAGAGCAACTAGAATTGGAATTCTTGAGGCTGGTGTTGGTAAGATCATAAACGCCAAAACGAAGCTGGTAACTGACACGGTTGAACTTAAAAAAGAGTTTGAAAATAGTGGAAGTCCCTTACTGGAGGTGCCATCTAAAAATATTCTTAAAAAGAGAATAGATAAATTAGAAACACAGCTTAGAAAGTTTGTACAACAAAAATCCGATACAAATCAAGAATATAAGACAACCTCTAAATACAAAGAATTTGTCAAAAATATAGAAGAGGCAAAAAAAGTCTATAAGAATTGGGATGCTTTGCAAAATAATTTGTCGGGCAATGAAGATAGAATTGCCGAGGTAGAAGCTATAACAGGCGGTGCAGACGGAGAGGGCGGATTATTAGATAAATTCCTGTACAATATAGATAAGACGGCAAAGAAGCATGATGAAAATGCTAAGAAGGTATACGAGTTTGTCCGAAAGGTGGCTGAAGAGTGCTTAGGTAAAAAATTCCTAGTTAGAATTCCTAAACGAGCAAATGTTAATTTTAAAAATAGAATAAAAATCTTTGATGGTTCTGAAGCTCTAAATAATATTCAATTTGGACCCTTTGGTTTCAAACCTAGAGCAGTAGACTATAATCCTAATGTTGAAACCTCTCCAGAATTTTTGATTCGTCTAGAATTAATTAGACAAATGCTAAGGGTGGATGAAGGTGACGTTGTACATCATTACCTAAAAGATTACCAAGACCCGTTAGATCATCCTAAAAACTTAAACGATAGATTACCTATTGCTGCTAGTTGGGACGGTGGAGCATTAAAGGGGAACTACAACCCGTTCAGTGAACAGTGGGAATGGAATTATAAACCTGAACCACAGGGTGGGTATTTTACATATGATCAATTTGGTATAAATACCACCGCCTTAGATTACACTGATATTCTTGGTAATTGGTCAAAGTTACCGCTTGCTATACAGCAGGGGTTGTGCCCGATGGATGTCACTAATTTTATGTCTCAGTCTAATCGGATGCAATGTTATGTCAAGTATGAGAACAGTCATCTGCTAGAGTTTGGCGGTGTTAATGGTGGAGAAATGTCACAACAAACAATTTCTTATGGCGGAACATTCATGCCAGATGTTGTTGAGCAGCTTCCAAATAATAATGAAAGCAAACCGGATCTATCATTTTCCTCATTAGAAGAATATGAAAAGGGTCAAAGACTGAAAGAAAGACAGCCTCCGTCTATGGCCTTTGTTAGGTGCGAATTAGATGAAAAGTTTTATATGCCTCCAAAACTAGAGAAAAAGTCTACTGACGTTTGGGCTAGAGAATACGAGATGAAGTTGACTGTCCCTGAACCGGAGATTAGAGCAGTAAAAGATTCTAACAACTGCACCACTAAGTATATTACAGATTATCCTGATGTTAATCCCATTTTTTCAGTTCCAAAAGATGGTGGTAAAGATGGGTACGCTGAAGATTGGTGGTGTTTCAAAAGAAATTATGACCCTGTGTTAGAAGCAGATATCATAGAGTCAGACACTAAAAACCTAGATGATGAACATGTCTACGCTTTGGTTACTGTGCCCGGAAGAATTAAAAGCACAGCAGACATAAGGTGGAAAGATGGACCTCTGCAAGCATTTAAATCTGTGGAGAAAAAACACTTAATGATGCAAGATGTTGTATTTATGAATCCTGCGTTTAGCAAACCGAACCTTGCGGAAACGAACTCTGGAATACCACTTGCTTGTGGACCAGCACCAGTATTTGACACTCAAGATGAAGCAGAAGCAGCAGCTAGTGGATATGGACTAACTGGTAGTCATTACCTACCTAGCCTTCTGGATTATGTTGAACTTGGTAAGGCTAAGATTTTTGGCGGGGGGTACAATCTACCAGAGTCGGGTTATAGACCGGGAAAGCCAGAAAACTGGCTCCAGCTTACTCTAGGACAGATTACAGAGGCTAGAAAGCAAACTAAGATAATTAATCAGGGCTTTATAGCCGGTCAACCTCAAGTTTCTCTCGGTTACTCATCACCATCTCCAATTGTTCCTGACCTATTTGTTATACCCTTGATGTCAATGGAAAGATGTTATGGTCCTTGGGTTTCCGCATCACAATTAGATCCCGGTGCAGACGCAAGAATAAAGTTTTCTGATATAGGTGGTAAAGTTGAGTTTGTGAAAGACGAAGAGTTGACACCTTGGAATTATGCGGGGTATCAATTACTAAATGAGGCGGGTAGCACGAAGGCAAACTTTTCTAATAGCTTGTTGTTATTTAGTGAGCGTGGGGGTTTTGTAATACCAGATGCACCGACTGGGATTGCTTTAGCAACAGCACTACAAAATGAAGGACCACTAATTACATCAATTGGTATATCCGTCAGTGAGGGTGGAGTAAAGACAACTGTCAAATTAGACCTGTACACTTCTCAATTCGGAAAACTAGCTAAACAAAAAGAAATGGCTATAAGTCAAATTGCAAGAGAAAGACAAAAACTTACCGATGAGAAAAATGCTGCAACAAGAAGGGGTCTTGGAAAAAGATCAACAAGTTCTGATTTAGTAAATTCTGTGATGCAGGCTGGAGGAAAAACACTATTAGATACCGTGGAGAAAAATTCAGCACAAAGAGAGGCCAATAGAGAACTAGGCGAGGAACTAGATGAACAGGTATTAATTGTAGGGTCAGAGGGGGGAACTATGATGACTACAAGAGATATGCAACGTGTCTTACAAAGCGATGAGCCGGGGAAAACTATGCAAAACCTATCTAAAAATTCTGTAGGATCTTTAGCAAGTATGTTCTTGGGGTACTCTACAACACCAAGTGAGTTTTTACCAAACAAGGTGGATAAAAACAATGAGCACATGGACAATAGAACAAACGACGGATTAAATCGGGAGAACTAGGATGAAAAAACCAATTACAAAAGATTATCATATTATACAAACCAACCACCCATATTTTGCTGAGTTGGGCTTGTCTACTATGACTACGGGATCTCTTTATGACTGGTGGAATACTAAAAATGGAGATGGTGTTTACGTAAACCGAAGACACCTCAACAAGAAACAAGGCATTGATGACACTTTTGATAACCCAAATGTTGGTTATGGTGGAATTCTTGGATTTTATGAAAATGACTCAACTGAATCGAGTTTTGATAACACTGAATTCTTTTGGTACGGATGGAAACCTACAGACGGTGTAAAAAATGACGGTAGATATTTAAGGCAGAATTTAAGTGATAAGTACGGCAATGATGCACCCGGAGACTTAAAAGGTGATGGAGGTTCTTTTGAATTCAAAAGTCAAATTGGAACTGTTAATTTAGGTAATGTAAATTGGGATTACTACAATTCCGCAAACCCTATTATCGGTGGAACTTTGGATGAGCTTGATGGTGATTTAATTTTTAAAGACACGACAGCACAAGATAAGTTTGAATTAAATTCAGATCCATCTATGAGTTCAGAAATTGAACCCCTGTACAACCTCATACAGATGAACAGGTGGCATGTAGGTTTTGATAAGTTCTTCCCAAGAACACTTTGGGACAAAGATGATGATACTACTTTTGGTAAAGAAAACAAAAGCGATATTTGGGGTGAACACGAACTTTTAGCAGACATCAAAGCTGCAAAGGGTGGTTTACCAGTTGTTAGTTGGAGTGGTCAAGTAACTTTTTATGTGAATGTTAATGATGGACTTATAGAAGAGTGCCCAATTACAGAATGGGTAAACTTCAAAATGTACCTATATGATGACAAAACTTTACCCACCACCAATCAAGGTATCGCACTAAATAGTTCTACATTTGTAGGGGTTAGACGTGATGTGACTGGTAAGGCTTATGAAGCATCTGCTGATGGAGCTTGGACAGATGTAGATGAAGGAGAGGCATCTGTAAACAAAGCTGCTGGTGAATTAGACATGTCTTACAATTCAAATACCGGGAAGTTTGAAGCTGGTAACTCAAATCTAATCGCTAAAATGGTTAGTGATTTACCTCCCAAAGCTAACAGTCCAGATGTAGATAGGCTTATAGAGCTAGACATTAAAGAGGCTTTAGATAATATTAGTGAGAAGGATAGATTTGTATTGAGTAGTGGTGAAGCAATGCCCATACGTATGCAGAATGGTAATAAATTACAGTGGCAACCAAACTATCTTAATTCAGAAGAAACAAGATGTGAAGACGAAAACGATAAAAAGAAAGAAACATTGATCGTTTACAACATGACTACGGATCGAACATTCCGTAAAAATGAAGATGTTATGTTGACAAGAATAGACGGTCGCTGGATTGTGTCTCAGTTAGGTATTGACCCTTCCGGTGAGCCAGAAGTCGATGTGCGTGCGGGCGATGTTGGTAAGATTGGAGAAATCTATCAGCTTATGACCAATAGTGCTTCTTGGTACAAAGCTAGTTCTGACGAGTCAAATGCCGTGGACTATAACGTAGGCCCAAGAGATATTGAAGAAAGATTCCACGCCTATTATTATAACAGGTTTAATGAACACACCAACGCTCTTTTTGGTAAATATCCATTTTATGGTTCACATCAATATGATTACGAATTAAATTATGATATTGACTACGGACAAGATGGTGGATATAACCATATAAAACCGTTCAGCAATAAGATACCTGAGAATAGACATTATTGGATTCCAGCACGAGGATATGTTCAAACCACTAGTTTTGATTGTCTTGATTCAAAAGTTTGCGGAATTAGAGGTCGTGCAGCAGGCGAATCCGATATTTGCACTATCGCTACCACCAACCCTAAAACGAATTCTTGCGGCATAAATATTAATGCAAATCCGGGGAATCGCATTTACGGTAGGAATGGTGCATACACCGGAGGCTTTTTTGGTTTGCTTGTTGAAGGCGGATACGCCAGTAATAGTGATTATTTTGGTGAGAGTAGAGATTATGTAGCACAACCTTGGTCTTATTTTACAGGTCTTAGAGCTTCTCGTGAGTCTAATTTGCAATCTTTCACAGCGGGTCAGATAGCAGCAGATGCAAAACCTTTTCAAGTTGGAGATCCAGAAGGTTTTGACGTTAACGCAGGTACTAACAGAAACAATTGTCGTCATGCAAACTCTAAACCTGCCAATGAACCAAGGCAAGATCTTGATGGCGACATAGACCACAGATGGTCAAGATGTCATTTTCATCCAGAAGGTTCTATGTTTTTTCAGGAAACTGTCAACGGATCAACAGCTTTAGTACAGTTACCAGCAGATATAGCTCTTAACGCTTCACCCTCTGGTGTCAATGGTAGCCCGCTTTACAGTATTCATAAATTGGCTGATATGTATGAGGCTGGGGTTCCAGCTAGAGATACAAACATATACAAGGGTGCAAACGAATACCTTAGAAAGGTAGAAGCCGTACAGGGTGAGACACCTAAATATTCTGAAAATGATAGTGCCTTTGATTTTAAACCTATTGGCGGAACATTAATGTTTAGACCATTAAAGATCGAGGCTTATCAGCAATTTGGAAGCAAAAAGGCAAATCCACCTCAAGATCCAGACAATACTAGTAGCCCTCAAAATCTTACTACAACGACCAAAGAAGTGAGAACGGGGATGGAATCTGAAATTCACAGAACCCAATTTGACTTCAGTAGACCAGTTACTAGATGTTTTGAAACCAGAGAGTTTCAAGATAAATTTAATTATAAAAATCAGTTATTTGACATTCAAAACGGACTTAAGTATGGATCAGATATAGATGATATATACAAATATAGCTATAATGGTTTGAGCAAGCAGTGTTATTGGGCTACAGAGAAGAATATTATCGGTTCGTTTCTGGGTCAAACTGGTGACGGTGCGTTTCAGTGGGCACCGCCATCCATGCGGCTTGGTCCTAATGCGTTTGGTGTAATTAGTACATTCACAACAGTTAGAGCAACAAAGTCTATTACAATTACCACTGACAACAAGTATGGCATGGGAAATGATGTATCAGCAGAATTTAAATTTGGCGGGGGTGTTTCCTTTGACATTACACATACTTGGGGAGCGGCTGGTCCTCTGCCAGACTACCAAAAAATAGGCTATGCTTTGCTTGCCGCTAGAATATTCCATGAACATCCAAGAAATCAAACTGTATATGATCCAAGAGTATTTGCAGTCCACCATTACAATCCAGATATAGATTATGCCTATGACATGTATTTAGACAGAACAAGTAATACTACAAACTTTAACAACAACAGTGCTTTTAGCTGGAATAGAATAATTGCTTACGATGATACCGGTTCTTCAGTAACACTATCGAATCGAAATGGTTTGAAGAAAGAGCTATCTGGTCAAAATGCAGCAGGAGAACCGATTGTTTGGAATTATTTCGCACCTGTACCAAGTAGCACAGTGGACTTTAAAAGACCGGCTAGATGGTTGTTGCATGAAGATACCTCGTATGCAGGAGCAGAAGTACATGCAAACGACGGTTATTATGTTACACAATACTTGGAATCTGGCTCTCTTATGTTCTCTAATGCTACTATAGACCTGACAAATCCAACACCATCGTTTTTCGATCCACCCTTGGCAGATGAGCAATTTTGGCCTATTGTCACCTCGCGGGTTGGTAAACTATTACCATATAGATATTTTTCTTACGAACAAGGTGTCCCATCAGTTGCAGATAATTGGCATGAATCGGAAATCAACATATTACTAGATGGACTGGATCACCAAATGTTTCCAAAGACACAGGCCCCATTTAATGAAAACCCTTCATTTATCACTGATTTGACTAGTAATCAAATCAAATCAATCATTTACAATGGTAATGGATTTGGTACGGGATTTAGTGTGGGAGATAAGGTTGGAATAGAAAGTAAAAACGTGGTATTACGTGTCACTGAGGTTGCTGATATTGCTGGTGTAGGTGAGGGTGTCCCAGTAAAACTCAAATATGAGGGTATTGGGGTCAACGTTACAAACACAATTTCTAGCGGCACTATTTTGAGTAGTGGATTTAAAGGACCAATTAGATTAGACATTATAGAGTCTACAAATGGGAAAGATTTGGATCTTTCTTTCTTAGCTCCACAAATTCAATCCTATGTAGTTACTGACCCTAAACCTCGTCAAGTAATTGACGCACAAAACCAAACGGAATTTATAGTTTCATCATCAAAAACAGCACCACAATTTACACAGGGGACTTACAACGATCAAGACACCGGAGCGGCTGATGCCTTTGTTGTAGAACAGAACGAGACTGAGATTGTGTTAGATCCTAATTTCTTATCAGAAAATAATGCATATGACGTTTTTTACCGTTTCCACAACGATACATCTATGACTTGGCTTGCTGGTGATTACGATGCAAAGTTTCACGGTGCTGGTCCTGCCGGAGGTTCTGCGTCTATGAAACTTACGGAGCAATTTATTTCCGCCTCTATTTCAACATCTTAACCATTTTTGTGTATAATAATACGGATATCTTTTAATAGGAGATCAAAATAATGCCTACAATTACATTTCATGCGAATAATAACGATTGGCTTGTATCCGATCATTCGACTTCGCCAGATACTATCAACCACACTGCCGGGTCCGGTCTTGGCTTTTTTGGTGGTGGATTTGGTATCTCTGTGCCAGTTGGTGAATATCAAACCTCGACATACGTAACAAACGCCGCAGGAACCGCCTCTGGTGTTAGATGCTCAAATATTAAGTACGTAGAAACTGCCGATGAGAATACTTGTCTTATCCAATCCTCTACGACTCCAATTGGAGTTTCTGGAATTCCAAACTTTCAAGCACCATTGAATATTAGATTCGAGCATGATGATGCTGCTGGTGTAAGGGTTCAGAACTGCAAATTAAGAATCTTCGACAGGAACGACATCAATACACATGCGGTTGGTGTTACTACTCAAGTCTATGAGATTAGGCATCCTAATCCCACAGAAGGAGTCGATTACGACTCTGATATTGGCCCATTAAAATTTAGGGGCGAAGATGACGTTCATCAATGGAGTGAGTATACAGATGGAACTGCTATGGCAGACTTGGTAATGACTCCCGGTCCGGGGCCAAGTGGATTGAATACTAGCGGTGACGAAACAAGAATTGCAGAAGATAGTCCGGGTTCAAATGTTTCCACAGCGGGCGGATATACTAATTATATTGCAAGATCTGGCAACTCTTGTCGTGCAACACGTCACGACTGGTACGTAGCCTTGAGTGCTTCCCCCGATAGTATTGGAAGCAAAACTGATTTTGGACTTTACTTTACACTAGAATACCTATAACGAATATTTTAAATAGGAGATTTTGACATGTCTTTTACACACGTTATTGCTCAAACTACAAATTACACAGCCGGTGGTTCAACTAAATCTATTACAGAGAACTATTCAAAGACTGGTAATTTAGAGATTAATATCTCTGCTGAAGTAGTAGGACACGGCACTATCACATCAGCAAAAACGATTCCCGGCTTTAATCTTGAGACTGCTACTGACGCACAATCTGTATTGTTTCTGTGGGAGCAGACTGCCGCTCAAATTACAGGTGCAAGTGCCGCTTCTGGCTATCTCATGGATGATGGCGGAACAAATGTTATTGTTAACTTGACCCGTGGCGAACCGTTTGTTTGGCAAGCTGGTAACACCGATAAGTGGGGAGCGAATAAGTTGCAAGATGCAATGACTGACTTGCAGTGGTATGCACACCAAGGTCAGACTGTAAGTGCTACCGGTACTCTTACTGCCAGAGTTTTGATTGAATCTACACCTACCTAATAATTTTAGTGTAGAAATAGAAAAAAGGGGTGGTTTTTGCCACCCCTTTTCTTTTATCCTCCTTTATTCGTTCTTTTCAGTCTTGGGATTCCACTTTACCCAACCACGGTCAGGTAGCCAGTTGTCGCCATCTTTACGTTTTGGAAACAAACCACCCCCTTTCTTATGAGAACCAAAGGACAACCTTGCTCCACAATCTTGACAACGAAGTTCATAGTACATGTTATCATCTACATTACGAACAACGAATTTAATATTGTCAGAGCCACATTTTCCACATGAGGCTTCTTCAAAAACCTCTTGAAATCTTGAGATCTGCTCGAAAATCTCTCTTTGACCATCGCCTTCCAATTCAACTGAAATGCGACCATTTTTTGAAGTATAATTTACTTTCATTAATCCCTCCAATCGGATGAGTAAGAGTTGATAGAGTCTGGAATGAGACCCTTGTCAGCTTGGAAATCATTAAGTTTTTGGATCGCAGCACTCGCTTGACCCTTATCTACTTTTCTCTTTACATTTACGTCGAATACCACCTTAAAGAATTCCGCGACGTTAAGGTTCAACTGCTTACACTTGACATCAATGAAGTTGGCTTGTGGGTCAGTCATTCTCTGCGAATCATTATACTCGCCTTCTGTCGCTTCCATCGCCTTAGTTTGGCTAATACTACGTACAATACTTGCGGTATTCTTCTTGGTCATCTCTTCTGCGGCCACAGTCTTGAGTCTAAGAGCCTTTCTTAAAGCCCTACCCTCTGCTCTGGTTGCTGCTGTAGCAGTGTTAAAGACGCAAAATGTGTCGTCTGTGTTACCTTCCCAGCAGTCTGCAACGTCACTGAAAATACTACCATCTTCAAATACCACTTCCCAAATAACAGTAGCTCTACCAATAGTGTCCCCCGCTGTAGGGGGGAAAACCTGAGTAGGTCTACTGACAACGATCCTTCCTAGCAGAAGTTCTGCTACTCTCCTGAGACCAGCACACAATGGTCTACCATCGTACAACTCGTTTTCAGCAAATAAACCAAGAACATAGTCGTTCCATTCTGGAGATGTGGGGTCTGGACCATCTGCCACAATCTCATCTTTTACGCTAGTGTCAACACTTACTGGAGTCTCAAGAGCAACGCCCTCAAACATATCATCACTCATTATTCAACCTCTATAAAACGCTTTGCCTTTGGCGGGAACTTCTTTGAAATCTTAATTACTTCGTCTACTACGGACGATAACATTTCTTCACGTTTCGCCAAACTTTCCTGTCCCAGTGACTTCAAACGGATCACTGCGTATCCTTTAGATAGGAGAGAACCTGACTTCCTCAAGTCAGCATTTACCTGTTTCTGGAGTTTGTCCTCTCCCCAGATTGGTAAAAAATGACTAGGCCCATCTACCTCTATTATAGTCTTCAATTCAGGAATATACAAGTCAATTTCTAGATTTTCAGCAGGAATTATCAAAACATGCATACGAACAAAAAACCCAGCCTCTTCCAGCCTATCTTTTACCCATTTTTCCATCTTCGACCCTTCTTTCGCTGCGGCACGAATAGCAGCGATTCCCTTAGATCTCATAACTTCTCTTTGTTCTGACGACATATTTTTCCAATTATTTTTTGCTTGCTTAACTCTTCTTGCCTTTTCTTTATCACTCATTTCTTCCCAATAACTTACCAACCCTTTACTGATAGCTATTTTTTGCTGCTCAGTTCTTTTTTTACCCGCAGTTGGATGTAGGCTACGACCAGAGTTTAGTGCAGCTTTTTGTGCCGCACTTTTATCCTTCAATTCATAACCGTGTTTGATTAGCGTTCGTCTAATCTTGTTAGGATATGTCTCCAACTGTTTAGCTATCTCATAAGTACTCTTGTTCTTTTCGTTGTAGAGTTCGATGACTTGTTTATCAAAATCATTCATTGGAATACCTCTTTTAGCTTACTTAAATTAAAACCTTCTATATTTACAGGCTTAACACCCGTAATTCTGTAAAAAATATTTGCATCTGTTTCATTGTTCACAAATACCTTAACGCTTTGAGAGATCCAGAATAAATCAAATAAGGATTCTTCTCTTTTTTGACTAGAGTCAAACATATAACATATCTTTTGGTCGTTAACCACATTTCTTGCTTTAGCAAATGAGCTTGGAGAAGTACAAACAAGGTCTCCACTAAAACTCCAAATATCCGCAGCATCAAACATCCCAAACTTTACCTGCACAGGATTAAAGTTTGTGTTCTCAAAAAACACTGCCGCATCTTCTAGCTCATCAATATTCTCATTTAGAAAATTGTATATTTCTGTGTTTAGAGGTGTTCCACCATTTGTGTCAACATAAAATGCTAGTTTCATTTTTGATTCTCCTTTAAAAACCATTCGATGGTATGTTTAAGTCCAGTTTGTAAATCCGTTGAAGCTCGAAAGTTTAACTTCTCAGTAGCCTGATGGGTGTTCAGGCAACGGCGGGGCTGACCATCCGGCTTGTCGGATTGCCATTTAATAACGCCTTCGTAAGCCATTTGTTCAGCAATTTCAAAAGCTAGATCCATAATAGTAATCTCTTTTCCGGTCCCAATATTGATTGGTTCAGGTCCGACATTGGCATGAATAGCACAATGAATTGCTTGGGCACAATCATCAGCATATAAAAACTCTCTTGATGCTCTACCCGTACCCCAAACCTCTACTTCTTTCTGATTATTCTTGATGGCATTATAAAACTTTAAAATAAGGGCAGGTATTACATGGCTACTAGTAAGATTAAAATGATCGTATGGACCATACATATTAACAGGAATAATATTTACAATATTCATCCCATATTGTTCATGGTAAGTCTCGCCCATCTTCATCAAAGTTTTCTTAGCGATGCCATAAGGTGCGTTGGTTTCTTCTGGATAACCTTCCCAGAGGTGGCTTTCCAAAAATGGGGTAGGTGTATATTTTGGATATGCACAAACTGTGCCCAACATAATAAACTTTATATCTTTCTGTGTTTTATCTCGGTATTGACGGGTGCGTTCAATCATGTTCATACCCATAGAAAGGTTATCGTACATGAATTTACCGGGATTTTCTTTATTTGCCTGAATACCACCAACGCTGCCAGCAGCATGAACAATAACGTCAGGGCTATAATTTTCTATTACTTTCTTGCAGGCATAACTATCTCTAAGGTCATATACCTTGCTACTTAGAGATGTAAGGCTATACTGTTTATCTTGAAAGTTTTGCCTAATATTCTTTCCCAGAAATCCTGATCCGCCAGTTAGTAATACCTTCATTTGATTCTCCCATACATAACGTTATCTTCTACATCGTTTTCTCTTATTCTTGCAATTTCTTGAAATCCGTTATCAATCATAAAACGTTGAATTTCTGATGCGGGCGGTGCTCCCACATAAAAAGAATGGATATCTTGTGGTAAAAATGCAGGCCACTTCTCTGATGTAGGTTCTTCCATAATGACAAACTTAATCTTATCAATAAATTCTCCAGCACCCTTTAATATGTTTAGTTCAAAACCTTGAACATCCATACATAATAGGTCGATATGCTGAATACCTTCATTTCTCATAAAATCATCAAGCCTAAGAGTTTTAATAACACCAGTCTGCTCTTGAAAACTTTCAAAATCTATTCGCTTCAAAAAAGAAGATGAGCCCTCGTGTCCGGTTGGGGTAGAAAAGAATGGAAGTTCATCATTTTTGTCACCAAGTCCGAAATCGTAGAACTTTACATTGCTCAAAGACTCAAGTTCATTTCTACAATCTTCTCTTGTGTTAGGGTTTGGTTCAAAAGAATATATATCGGCCTGCCTATAAAATTCACTCAAATCTCTAGACTCCGCACCCCACCTAGCACCAGCTTCTACGATTGTGGATACGTTATTTCTGTCTAAAAATTTTGTAAATAATGGGTGAGTATAAATCACTTGTTTTCTCCTATAAAATCAATGACTGTACCATACCATTCTTTTGTGAACGGTCTTGGTCCATGAATTTCAAAATAATCCCGTAAATTTTCACCCTCTATGGTGTCCCATTTTTCTTTATCTATTCTTCCGTAGACAGTATAGCCTCCATCTTCATGCTGTTTAAAATCTCCAGCTTGTTCTCTTCGTATCCTACTGACTCTATTAGTTTTTCCCACCCATTTATCTAGAAGACACTTAATTAAAGATTCGTCACAAAAATACCCATTAGCCATAGGTCTTGCTCGATGGTCTAACATAGAAATATTCCATTCAAACGCAAGTTGTTCCAGACTCTTGTTGTGAGGATTAATAATTTCTTTAAATGTATTACCTTTTGCAGCGGTCCCATGCATGGGCCATTTTCCAACATCTGGATATACTTGAAACGCTGGGTGTTCATAACCGAATTGAGCTAGATGATCCTCTGGAACTTTATTGTAGGCCAAAAGTGGTGCATCACTTAGAGGAATCATATCAATGTCTGCAATCATACAGTTTTCATCGCCATATGTACTAGCATTATACATTCTAATAAATTGAGATTGTTTGTTGCTTTCTACAGACGGTAGATTATCCCAATTGATAACCTCTGCTGTGTCGCCTACGTCAACCGTATGGTTCCCAACAATATTTAGTGTGACCGCATACCCCAACTTGTGCCATATCCAACACGTAGACTGTGCAAATGAAACGTAGTCTGGGTTCTCATTTATAGACGTAACAATTCTATCAATTTTCATTTGTTACCCCCTCAAATAATTCATGACATTTGTATATGAGTTGTGGATTTATAGTATGACAGAAATAATGATGATAGCATTTTTTGTCCCATTTTTCTACTAACTGTTGCTCTGTTTGAATCATAACTCTTTTTGCACCGTCAGTTCGCTTGTAACCAGATTCTTTTAAGAATTTCCCCATACTAACATCGTCCATCATATCCCAACCATCGTACTGTAACTTAGATTGGTTTTCTACGATATGCTCTACAACATCTTTACTGTATAATGTACAAGACCCTGAACAAAACTCTACCCCCTTATAATCTCCAAACATTCCAGAATAGTAATTCTTATCTGGTTGATCTTTTAAAAAATCATACAGCAGTTCTGTACAGATATAGCTACCGCAATTTGGCCTAAAGACGTAATCTAAATCTGGATATTTCAATAGGGCACATTCCATACCTTTAACTGTTTTAATTAAAAGGTTTGCCCTATGCTCTTCAGTGTTTATCAATAGGTCATTTTCTTGAGTTAACATCCACTCATTATTATTTAGTTTTTCTGTGAGGTATGGATTAAACGTTTTTCCCCAAGTGGAGATGACCTCTACATTAGGATGTCTCTTTTTTATCCACGTCTCTTTACAGGCAGTGACCATATCCAGATATGACCGGCCATTTTCCTGATTATTCGACGCAAGCATCAAACCAATTATTTTCACAGGTATTGTTCTCCAAATGTTACAAGTGTTGGATTATAATTATTTAGAATAAATTGTCTATAGCCTTTGATTTCAGCTATTTCGTCGTATACAGACGCATCGAACTTTAAATCACCAGCAATTTCTTCGGGGGTATTTTGCTCACAAAAATCCAACCCATTAACCACCACATCGTACATTGCGTTTAAATAATTAGGATCTTTTTTCCAAGTTACCCACTCATAGTGCTTATACCAAAGCTGTTTCAAAGCGTAGTATTTTTTATTTATAGACTGTAAATGGATAACTCCAACGTCTTTCCTTTTGGTTTGTGGTAAAAACACAGGTGGTGTTCTCGGTGTATGATACGTCACATGTCCGGGGTTAAACATTCCAGCTTTTGCGGTAGGAACAAAGAACGTTCTGTAGTTTTCTAAATAACTCGGATCTTGCCGCATTTTATTTACAGATCCCACGACATTATACCAATACAATTGACACTCAGATTCGCAGTTTGTAAGCTCCGACCAATGATTTACAAGATTAGCACTAAGAAGTTCATCCACATCTATAGCAAGTACATAGTCTGCACCATTTTGCCTAGAATACTCGAACATTGTTCCTCTATTTCTAGCTTCGCTAAAGTTTGGATCTTTGTTGTCAAAGACCATAGCGGTTGGAAACAAACTGTTTATAACTTCTAGAGTGGCATCTGTAGAATTATCGTTGTAGAAAACCCACTGGTCAATAGGGTAATCCTTCCAGTACTCATAGACAAGCGGTAGAATCAGAGCCTCGTTTTGTATCATTACATTAGCGAATACCCGCATTTATTTTCTCCACTTCAAAATATTTCTGGAAGTTACCATCGGCATCTAGTATTTTGTCGGCTCCATCATACGCTTGCCCAACGAAAAAATCTGGATGTCTTTGTGCGATGGGTATTGGGTTATGACCGTAAAAGGTATCATGTACAAAAGATTCTTTTACAACCTTGGGGAAAACTACATCTTTAAGAAAGTCTTGATCTACACCGAATTTGTCTACTTCGTATCTTTCAATCTGATCGGTTATTCCTTTTAAGATTCCATTTCTTGCACCCCACATACCAGCCATAATTGGTACAGCGTGATAAGGATGATCTCTTATGATATGAAAATCTTTGTCACTTGCAAGCCATTCATCGACAGCAAATTTTTCCCTGTAAGAAATTCTACTATCGGCATCTCTAACGATAACCGTGTTTGGCCCATCGGCTTGATAGAATCTCCACATACTTGCTTTCCAATTCTGAGTAGTCATCAAGCGAATCTGAACATCTAAGTTTTCTAAAACTTGCAATATGTCTTGGTTTACATCTTGATGTGCGTAAAGAGTTACAGTCCAGTCTGGGTAGACTTCTTTAGCCAGTTCTGCATTTCTTACCATACCCTGTGTGTATCTTGGGTCATTACCCCACAAACTAAAAGATATAACTTTAGTCATTTGTAATCCTTTGTTTTGGAAATCCAAGACTTTTTCTTCTATTAAACACCTCTTGATCTCGACCTGAAAAGTGTAGTGTTTTTTGAACAGCCATATCTGTTTCGTTATGATTTTCAGAGCCTTCAATGCTCCAATGTTCGTGACTAATAATAACCTTATTGATATATTTCTCTTTACCCATAGCTCTTACCTCCTGCGTGAACTCATCATCGCAATAAAGGCTTTTATAGTCCGGGTGATAGATATAACCAAAGTGGTTATACAGTTCTTTGCCAAGAATAGAAAAAGTAATAAGTTTTCCATCTGTATTTCCATCATTAAAATGAACACACCCATCTAGATTTGGAAAGTGTTCTTGCATAGCAATAACAATCTCATTGTCCCAACCCCAAGCCTTTGGAACCATGTCGTCACTGGCACAAACTACAATGTCAAACTCTTGCTCTTCAACGTGGTCGTTGATTGCACTAATCTTGGTAGTATTCTGATCATAATTAATCACACCATCTACATTGGGTATCTTACCCAGTATGAATTTGATTCTTTCTTGAATGTACGCATTTGTCATAGTTAAATCAGCCGCATCACAATTGATGTTAAAAAATACTGTATTATGATTACTGACTGTTTCGACGTACTTATTTAAAACCCGAAGAAACTTTTCGGGTCTTGCATAAGTCGGGAATTGAATCAACAATTTCATTAGAGATCCTTCATTAGTTCGCCTAGTTGAGATTTAATAGTTTCTAACGATTGCATAGCCCGTTTTTCTCCTAACATTTTCATCAACCTAGCGGCTCTATGGAACGGGGTGTGCTTTAATTTGACTTGAGACTTCATCTCTTTCTGTACATCTTCAACATCTGAAACATCATCAAATATCTTAGACATGGTTTTGTTAAATTTTTCTTGCTCAGTAGATGTTACCCTAAGATTATCAGAGAACAAGCACAAGTCAAAGAATAGCTGTGATGTACACAGATTAGAATCTCCAACCAAGTGAATTTGCTCATACAATTTCATAATTCTCTTTAATGATCTAACATCTGCTCTAAGATCAAAGTCTGCATAGTCCTTATCTTCGCCCATATATAGTATATGGTAAACGCTATTTTTACCAGCAATTTCCTGTAATGTATCGGAATTTTTATCAGAAATTAAACCAACGCTGAGTTTTTTCAGGTTGGGAAGATTAAAGTCATTGGACGGTTGTTGGAAAATATCTGCTGCTGGGTAAATGGTTTCAACACCGCTTGGCCCATTAAAACTATTAGTGAACAACAAATAATTTTCAGGAAGTACGGATTTAATTGAATCTAGTTGTGTTTCCGAGGCATCTGTAACATTAACAACCAACCTTATATTTTTTGATGATTGATTCAAATAAGTTAGAATGTCATTAGTGATAAACCTATAGTGTGTGATAAACACATCTGGCTTTGCCCTGTCAAATACATCAAAAGCACTGGCGTTTGGATCAGACCAAATTGCAACATCAATATTCGCATATTGAAGTGCTTGATAAAGATATATAGGTTCCGAAGATTTGTGGTCAGCGTAATTGTGAATTAATAATTTCATTTCTTTTTGATCCTTTTCAGTGTTTTAATATTGTCTATTTTAATTATAGAGTTATTTGCATTTTCTTCTAGGTGTAAACTTTTTCTACCCCTCCAATTATTTATTGCTTCAAACAAGAATTTGTTTTTTAGTTCCGGTTTAGAAACCATATTGTAAAAGGATTTCACAAGTGGTGTTCCAGTTATATACAATAGCTCAGTCCAAACTCTGTCCCTAACTGCGAGTGAAAGATTTTCTAATCTATTGGCTTCATTTTTGACTATACCTACTTCAAAATTTTCTTTCTTGTCAGATAGCTGATACATTATTGAAGATCTTCTAGTATTTAAAGACCTTAGATAGTCCGTTGTTAGTAATACACCGCCACCGCATACGACTATCTTATCGTTCATAGTGTTATTCATGCAAAGCCTTAAACCTTCGCAGCAGTTTGAATGGTAATATACTTGATTTTCTACAATTCTGATTGGCAAACTTGGTGGAAAATTGTTTTGTATAAAATGGTATACTTTATTTGTTTCAAATCCAGAGCAAAGAATAATCTCAAAATTTATAAATGTTGACGAGATTGCTTGAATTTGATGCTCTAAAAGTGTTTTACCATGTATATCTATCAAAGAAAGCGGTCCATAAGATTTCATTCTGTACCCATAGTTTTCCGCAAGCAATATAAATGTTACTTTTTCTTCTCTTTTCCCATTGCTATCGTTAGATTTGGGACTGACTACGAAGGTTGAGTTATTCCGCTTTCCCACTGTCGCCCTCCTGAGCTACTTTATAAATAGCCTCTACTGTTTTTTCGTAATCATAAAAGTCTAAGTATACAGAGTTGACAGCTTGTTTTAGAACTACGTAGAACCCATCGAATTTTTCTATAACAATAGGTATCAGTTGGTCATTAG
>MDSZ01227358.1_pt1 | contig 21149 bp, 17 predicted proteins | sample 811201 | NCBI WGS metagenome assembly MDSZ01 (sample SAMN05326647, study PRJNA326480) | marine metagenome | isolation source: seawater | place: Indian Ocean: North | collected 2010 | reverse complement strand
GTGCTGGGATAACTCCATTTAATTTTCCAGCTATGGTTCCTATGTGGATGTTTCCTATGGCAATTGCATGTGGAAATACATTTGTATTAAAACCTTCAGAAAAAGATCCCTCTTGTTCAATTAGATTAGCAGAGTTATTTAAGGATGCAGGATTGCCTGATGGAGTTTTTAATGTTGTTAATGGGGACAAAGAATCTGTTGATGCTCTTATAAATAATAAAGATGTTGTTGCAATGAGTTTTGTTGGCTCTACACCAATAGCAAAATATATTTATGAAAATTGTGCTAAGAATGAAAAAAGAGTTCAAGCACTTGGAGGAGCAAAGAATCATTGTGTAGTGATGCCAGACTGTGATTTAGACCAAGCAGTTAATGGATTGATGGGAGCAGCGTATGGGTCAGCGGGTGAGCGATGTATGGCCCAATCGGTTGCAGTTGCAGTGGGAAGTATTGGAGACAGACTAGTAGATACACTTGCAAAAAAGGTTGAGGCTTTAAAGGTTGGCCCAGGCATGGATAAACAGTCTGAAATGGGCCCACTTGTTACAAAAGAACATCTAACTAAGGTGAAAGGATACGTAGATCTAGGAGAAAAAGAAGGCGCAAAACTTGTTGTAGATGGGAGAAATTTTAAAATCCAGGGATACGAAAATGGATATTATATTGGAGGATGTTTATTTGACCACGTAACTAAAGAAATGAGGATTTATAAAGAGGAAATATTTGGACCAGTTTTATCTGTTGTTAGAGCAAAAAATTTTAATGAGGCTTTAGAATTAGTAAACGATCATGAATTTGGAAACGGAGCAAGCATTTTTACTAGAGACGGTGACACCGGGCGCACATTTTCTAATAACGCTAAAATAGGAATGATAGGAATAAATGTTTCTATCCCAGTACCAATGGCTTTTCATAGTTTTGGTGGATGGAAAAGATCTTTATTTGGAGATCAACATATGCACGGGCCAGAAGGAGTTAGATTTTATACAAAATTAAAAACAGTTACCTCTAGATGGCCGTCGGGGGTAAGATCTGATCCAGAGTTTGTAATGCCAACAATGAAATAAAAACTTATGAGAAAAAAAATTACTTTAATAGGGGCTGGTCAAATAGGAGGGACTCTCGCACATTTGATAGCTTTAAAAGAACTTGGAGATGTAGTTTTATTTGATGTAGCGGAGGGAATAGCAAAAGGAAAGGCTTTAGATATAGCGCAATCTTCTCCAGTAAGCGGTTTTAATGTTAATTTAATTGGCACAAATAATTATGAAGAAACAAAAAATTCAGATGTAATAATAATAACAGCTGGTGTTCCAAGAAAGCCTGGAATGACAAGAGATGATTTGTTAGGTATTAATTTAAAAATTATCAAACAAGTAGCTGATGGAATTAAAAAAACTTCACCAAATGCTTTTATTATTTGTATAACAAATCCTTTAGATGTAATTGTGATGGCACTTCAAAAATATTCAGGCTTACCAAAGAACAAGATAGTGGGTATGGCAGGAATTCTAGATTCATCTAGATTTATTTATTTTTTATCTCAAGAATTAAAAGTTCCTACAAAAAAAATTAAATCTTTTGTTCTAGGAGGTCATGGTGATAGTATGGTTGCAATGGTAGGATCAACAGAGGTAGACGGAAAAAAAATTAATGATCTAGTAAAAGAGGGAAAAATTAAGCAAGAAAAATTGAATGAGATTATAGATAGGACAAAAAAGGGCGGAGCTGAAATTGTTAAATATTTAGAAAAGGGATCTGCTTTTTATGCTCCAGCAGCTTCTGGAGTAGAGATGGCTGAAAGTTATATCAAAGATTTAAAAAAACAATTACCTTGTGCTGCTTATTTAAATGGAGAATATGGTACAAAAGATTTATATGCTGGTGTACCTGTAATTATAGGTTCAGGAGGAATTGAGAAAGTTGTTGAGTTAAATTTATCTTCTGAGGAAAAAAAGAATTTTGACAATTCAATCAGAGCTGTGAAAGAATTATTTGATGCAGCAAAAAAAATTGACCCTGATCTTAAATAAAATTAAAGAAAGTTTAAAGAAAGACTTTTATATTCTTTTTTTAATTTTTAGCTCAATTTTTTTTACTTTTTTTTCTGGGTATAAAGGTGTTTTTCCTATAGATAGTTTTTTAATTTACGATGCGGGGTATAAAGTTTTGAATGGCTTTCATCCCTTCAAAGACTATTGGTCAATAACCGGTCCAATACTAGATTATCTACAATTCTTATTTTTCAAGTTATTTGGTGTTAACTGGTTAAGTTATGTACTGCACGCAGCCTTTATAAATCTTTTTCTTACTATAATTTTTTATTTTTTCTTCGCTCAGTTAAGCCTAAGTAAATTTTATTGTTTTATTTATGCTCTTAGTGCTTCAATATTAGCCTATCCCTCAGTAGGCACACCATTTATGGACCATCATGCAGTCATATTTTCACTCATTTCAATACAACTTTTTATATTAGCGATTAAAAAAAATAATAGAATTTATTGGTTTCTTGTTCCAGTATTTCTTACTTTCTCGTTTTTATCAAAGCAAATTCCATCTGCCTATCTTGTAATTTTGATATTTATTTTTATTATAATTTTATTTTTTTTAGAAAAATCAAATACATCTAGAAAAATAATATATTTATGTGCTGGCAGTATTCTCTCGATATTAATAATTTGTTTAATTTTTCTTATAAACAGAGTCCCAATTGATAATTTTTTTTTACAATATTTATTGTATCCGCTTGAAATAGGCAGGGAAAGAAATTCAGAAATTTTATTTAATTTAAATAATACTTTTTTTCAGTTTAAATTTATTTACTTTTCATTGGTTCCTCTAATTTATATTTTCTTTAAGATTTTATTTAAAGATAAAAAAACTTTAGATATTAAAAAAGATTTTTTAATTCTAATTTTTATACTCTGCTCAATAGGTATTTTTTTATATTCACAAATTTTAACAAAAAATCAAATATTAATTTTCTTTCTCATACCATTTTGTCTTGGTTCTGGTCAGTATTTTTGCAATAAATATGAAAATAAAAATTTTATAAAAATCTTTCTTATAACTTTATTAGTAATTTCCACAGTAAAATATCACATAAGATTTAATGTTGAAAAAAAATTTATGGAATTAAGTAAGGTAAATTTTTCTTTGGGTAGTGATGCTAAAATTTTAGATGAAACTTTAAGTGGACTTTTATGGATAACACCACAGTATCCAAATAAACCAGAATTTGAGTTGGAAGAATTGCAAGAACTTAAAAATTCTCTTTTATCAGATAATAAAAATAAGATTATTTTGTCAAATTATCAATTTCTCCCTTCAATTGTAGGCAATAGACAAATTGCACCAAACAAATGGTTTGATGTTTTGAGTGTGCCAGATTCTAAAAGTAACTATTTTAATAGATATAAAGATTTTTTTATTCAAAAACTTAAAGAACAAAAAATTGAAAGAATTTATCTTACAGGAAATAAAAAACGTTATTTAAAAAATATCTTTAAAAAAAATTGCTACGAAATTCGAAAAATTAATAGTCTTTCTTCTGTTATTGAAATTGAAGAATGTTTAAAATAAATTTACTTTATTCTTAAGTCGTCTTTAATATAATATGAAAAATTCTTTTTTGGTTGAGAAAATTTATTATATAACAGTAAGTTAAGATTTAAAAAAGAAAATATAATTACTATTAGTATTTTAAAATTAAGATTTCCCACGATCAATATAAGCACCAATGCAATTACCAGGGTTCTGAGAAAAACTTTTTTGTAAAAAACTGCGATTATTCCTATCGAGTGACTTATTAAAAAGTTAAAATTTACTTTTGAGCTTCCAAAGTATCTTTTATTTTTACTTACTTTGACGAAGAAAATATTTTGACAATTTTTTAATACACCGCTTGAGTACGCAATAAATAAGTTATTATTAGATAAAACTTTTTTCAAATTTTTGATAGAAAAAGAACTGTAATTTCCAAAGTTTATAAAAAAGCCTGTCAAAATATATGTAAAAGTTAAACGAATAGTATTTAAAATTTTTAAAAATAAACTTTCAGTTCTTTTTGATCTTGCTGCAAATACAATATGGTTTGGATTTTGACTTGCTGTTATTATTAGTTTGGTTAACTTTTTCGGATTATCTTCTCCGTCTGAGTCCATAACAGATATTATAGAAGAAGAATGTTTGTTCTTAATTTGATTTTGCAAGTATTTTAAACCGATAAAAATAGCTTTCTGGCTGCCCAAATTTTCTTTTAGATTAATTAAAAAAATTTTTTTTATATTTTTAAATTTATTTGTATATAAAACTGGTTTATCGGTTGATCCATCATTAATAATTAAAGTAGTTAATTGGACCTTACTTTTTTTTAGGGTTTTATCTATAATAGATAAAAGTTTGTTTAAAGATTTCCAATCATTAAAGGTGGGTAAAATGACATAATTTTTTTTCATAAAATTTAAAATTTTATTTGCTTATAAACACATATTAACTATAAATACTCAAAAATACATTTAATAAATGAATATTCACGAACATCAGGCCAAAGATATTTTAAAAGAATTCAAAGCTCCTGTTTCTAAAGGCATCGTAATATATTCCACTAAAGAAATTAAAGAAAAAATTTCAAATCTAAATTACAAAAAGTACGTATTGAAAGCTCAAATTCACGCAGGTGGAAGAGGAAAAGCTGGAGGAGTAAAATTAATTGAAAACTTAGTTGATCTAGAAAAAGAGGCAGAAAAAATGATGGAAAGAACTCTAGTAACCCATCAAACTGGTCCTGAAGGAAAAAAAGTAAAAAGATTATATATTGAGGAAGCATCAGATATAGAAAAAGAGTTATATCTATCTTGCTTGATTGACAGAGAGTCATCAAAAATTGCTTTTATTAGTAGCACCGAGGGAGGAATGGATATAGAAAAAGTTGCAAAAGAAACACCTGAGAAAATAAATACGAAAAAGATTGATTTTACAAGAGAAGGACCTTCAGAAAAAGATATTTTAGAAATAATTTCAATTTTCAAATTTAACGATGTTCTTTTAGAAGAAGGAAAAAAATTAATTAAATCTTTATATAAAATATTAGTTGAAAAAGATGCGAGCTTGATAGAAATAAACCCATTGATTATAACAAAAGATAAGAGGTTGCTGTGTTTAGATGCAAAAATGAATTTTGATGATAATGCAATATTTAGAAGACCAGAAATTTTAAAACTAAGAGATTTAAACGAAGAAGAGCCTGCAGAAATTGAGGCAAGTAAATTTGATTTAGCTTATATCAAACTAAATGGTTCAATTGGTTGTATGGTCAATGGAGCAGGACTTGCAATGGCAACAATGGATATTATTAAATTATATGGTCAAGAGCCCGCAAATTTTTTAGATGTAGGAGGTGGAGCTAGCAAAGAGAAAGTTACAGCAGCATTTAAATTAATTTTAGCTGATAAAAACGTTAAAGGAATTTTAATTAATATATTTGGGGGGATTATGAGATGCGATGTACTTGCCCAAGGAGTTATAGAAGCTGCAAAACAAGTTAATCTCTCAGTTCCTCTTGTAGTAAGACTAGCTGGAACAAATTTTAAAGAGGGAAAAGAAATTTTAGATAAATCAAATTTAAAAATTTTATCAGCATCAGATTTAAATGATGCTGCAAAAAAAATTGTAAAGGCAATAACCTAAATGTCAGTTTTAGTTAATAAAGATACAAAAGTGATTTGCCAAGGGTTTACAGGCACACATGGAACTTTTCATTCGGAACAAGCTATTAAATATGGAACCAAATTAGTTGGAGGAGTCACTCCAAAAAAAGGTGGCCTAACGCATTTAAATCTTCCTGTATATAATTCAGTTCAAGAGGCAAAAGAAAAAACATCAGCAGATGCTACGATGATATATGTCCCACCTAAATTTGCAGGTGCCGCAATTATCGAAGCTATAGAAGCTAAAATAGAATTAATTGTTTGCATCACTGAAGGAATACCTGTCTTAGATATGCTAAAAGTAAAAAAGATATTATCAAAAAGCAATTCAAGATTGATAGGACCCAACTGCCCAGGAATAATCACTCCAGATGAATGTAAAATTGGAATTATGCCTGGAAATATTCATAAAAAAGGAACAGTCGGTATTGTTTCTAGGTCGGGAACTTTAACATACGAGGCTGTTGCACAAACTTCATCAAATGGAATGGGCCAGTCTACATGTATAGGTATAGGCGGTGATCCGATAAATGGAACAAATTTTATTGATTGTTTAGAACTTTTTTTAAAAGATGAAGAGACTAAGTCTATAGTGATGATTGGAGAGATAGGTGGATCTGCAGAGGAAGAAGCAGCAGACTTTTTAAGAAAAGAGAAAAGAAAAAAACCAATGGTAGGTTTTATTGCTGGGCTAACCGCTCCACCTGGTAGAAGAATGGGCCATGCTGGAGCAATAATATCTGGAGGTAAAGGCGGAGCAGAGGATAAGATTGAAATTATGAAATCAGCTGGAATAACTATATCAAAATCTCCTGCAGATATCGGCAAAACACTATTAGATAAACTTAATAGTTGATTTTTATAAATTTATGTTAAAATAAATTAACTATGTCGACTTCAGATAATAATATTAATTTTAAAAAAACTTCATTTTTATCAGGAGTTAACTCTGAGTTCATAAATCAGTTTTATTCAGATTATCTCTCAGATCCTAAATCTTTACCAGAGGGATGGAGAAAATTTTTTGATGGTTTAAGCGAAGATGAAAAATTAGTTTTAAACGATTTGAACGGACCAAGCTGGTCACCAGATAAGAAACAGAATTTTATTTCAAATAAAAAAGAAAAAATTGTAGAAGAAAATTCAGATTTAAATTCTGGCTTGGTAAAAGAAGCATCAAAAGACTCAGTAAGAGCTATAATGTTGATCAGAGCGTATAGAATTAGAGGGCATTTAATTGCAAATTTAGATCCCTTATCAATTCAAGAAAAAAAAGAACACCCAGAGCTTAAACCTGAGACATATGGTTTTACAAAAAAAGATTATAATAGAAAAATTTTCTTAGATGGAGTTTTAGGTCTTCAGTATGGAGATTTAAATCAAATCCTCAAAATTTTAGAAAAAACATATTGCTCAACAATAGGTTATGAATTCATGCATATGGGAGACCCAGATGAAAAGGCTTGGATTAGAAATAGAATAGAAGGTCCTGAAAAAGATATTGCTTTTACAGAAAATGGAAAAAAAGCAATCCTTAATAAGATTGTTCAAGCTGAAGGGTTTGAGAAATATTTACACGTAAAATTTGTCGGAACAAAAAGATTCGGTCTTGATGGAGGAGAATCATTAATACCTGCTTTAGAACAAATTATTAAAAGAGGAGGAGGCCTTGGAGCCAAAGAAATAAAAATTGGTATGCCTCACAGAGGAAGGTTGAATGTCTTAGCTAACGTTATGGGCAAACCCTTTAGAGCAATTTTTAGTGAATTTTTTGGGAAATCAATAAGTGCTAGTAAATATTTCGAGGGTGATGTGAAATATCATCTTGGAGCTTCCTCGAATAGAGAATTCGATGGAAACTCAGTGCATATAAGTTTGACTGATAATCCATCCCATCTAGAAGCTGTAAATCCAGTTGTTCTAGGACAAGTAAGAGCTAAACAGTTTTTTCATAAAGACAAAGAGAGAAAAAAAGTAATTCCAGTTTTGATGCATGGAGATGCTGCATTTGCGGGACAAGGTATCGTAGCAGAGTGTTTTGCAATGTCTGGTCTTCCTGGGCATAATATTGGAGGAACAATTCATATAATTGTTAATAATCAAATAGGTTTTACTACCGCGCCTAGGTTTGCAAGATCATCTCCATATCCATCAGATGTTGCTAAAACTGCGCAAGCTCCAATATTTCATGTTAATGGAGATGATCCAGAGGCTGTTGTTCATTGTGCTAAGATTGCCACAGAATACAGACAAAAATTTAATCGAGACGTTGTAATTGACATGGTTTGTTACAGACGATTTGGTCATAACGAAGGAGATGAGCCCTCATTCACACAACCAATAATGTATAAAAAGATAAGATCTCATCCTACTACATTAACACTTTACGGGAAAAAACTATCAAACGAGGGATTAACATCAAATGAAAAATTACAAATTGAAAAAAATAAATTTAAAAATTATTTAGAAAAAGAATTTGAGACATCCAAAAACTATAAGTCAGAACTAAAATGGTTTGATGGTGCTTGGTCTAGATTTAAGCCAGGTCTTGGAAAAGATAAAAGAGGTGTTAGTGGCGTAGATAAAGATAAATTAAAAAAAGTTGGAAAAAAAATATTTAATATACCCTCAAATTTTAATGCTCATAAAACTCTTAAAAGAGTATTTGAACTAAGAAATCAAATGCTTTTATCAGATAAACTTGATTGGTCTTCGGCTGAGAGTCTAGCCATTGGAACTTTATTAACAGAAGGATTTTCTGTGCGGTTATCAGGACAAGACTCTGGAAGAGGAACATTTAGTCAAAGACATGCTATTCTTAGAAATCAAGAAAATCACGACAGATACATTCCAGCTAATAATATTCAAAAGGATCAAATGAAGTTTGAGGTGATAGATAGTTTATTATCTGAACTTGCGGTATTAGGATTTGAATTTGGTTATTCATTATCTGAACCTGAGACATTAGTTTTATGGGAAGCACAATTTGGAGACTTTGCTAATGGTGGTCAAGTTATAATAGATCAGTTTATTACATCATCTGAGTCAAAGTGGGGAAGAGCTAGCGGTCTTGTAATGTTACTACCTCATGGATATGAAGGTCAAGGTCCAGAACATTCTTCTGCAAGATTAGAGCGATTTCTTCAACTTTGTGCTGGAGAAAATATTCAAGTAGTTAATTGTACTACACCCTCAAATTATTTTCATGTTTTAAGAAGACAAATGCACAGAGAATTTAGAAAACCTTTAGTAATTATGACGCCAAAGTCACTGCTTAGACATAAAAGATGTATTTCAAATATCAATGAGTTTACATCAAAAAGCTCTTTTCATCGTGTTTTAGAGGACGATGCCTATAATAAAGATAATAATTTAATTTCTCTTAAAAAAGATAAAAAGATTGAAAAAGTCGTTATGTGCTCAGGAAAAATTTATTATGATTTAATCGAAGCTAGAGAAAAAATAAAGAATGATAGAGTAACCTTTGTTCGTCTTGAGCAGCTATATCCTTTCCCAGCAAAAACATTAGCAACTATTTTAAAAAGATATCACAAAGCAAAATTTGTATGGTGCCAAGAAGAGCCGAAAAATATGGGGGCTTGGAATACTGTAAGAAATTACATTGATAGAACTCTAGAAATGATAAATTTTAAAGATATCAACGTCAAATATGTAGGTAGAAAGGCATCTTCTTCTACTGCGACTGGAAATGCAAATAAACACCTTGCACAACAAAAAGAAATATTAGAAAAGATACTTAAAGATTAATGTCAGAAAAAATTACAGTACCTACTTTAGGTGAGTCAGTAACGGAAGCTACGGTATCTAAGTGGTTAAAATCTCAAGGTGATAAAGTTATAGCTGATGAACCTATTGTTGAATTAGAAACTGATAAAGTCAATGTTGAAGTTCCATCCCCATCAAATGGTGTTCTCGGAAGTATTGCAGTTAAAGAGGGGCAAACTGTAAATGTTGGATCTCTTTTAGGAACAATAAATAATAATTCAAAACAAGAAACTTCTAACTCAGAAGAAATTAAAAAGTACAGTCCCCCAAAAAAAGAGGCAAAATTAATCAAAGAAATTAATAATAAACCATTATCAAAAAAAATTTCTAAACCTAAAATAGAGGAGTCAGTTTTAAAACTTGATAAAGAAGAAAAAAGTATAAATGAGGAACCTTTAATCTTAGACAATATTCATAATGAAAAGAGAATAGTTAAAAAAACACCATCAACTAAAAAAGAAACAAATATATCTCCTGCTGCTAGAAAAATGGCTAATGAAGCGAACGTAGATATAAGTAATATTGAAGGAACTGGAAAAAATGGAGTAATTTTGAAAGAAGATATAATGAGTCTTATGGGTTCAAAACCTTCTCCATCAGAGAGAAAAATTAAGCACGGACCTGAAGAGAGAGTAAAAATGACAAGATTAAGGTTAACTATTGCCAAAAGACTTAAAGAAGCTCAAGAAAATGCTGCAATGCTTACAACTTTCAATGAAGTTGATATGAGCGAAGTAATTGCAATGAGGAACCAATATAAAGATGAATTTCAAAATAATTATGGAGTAAAACTTGGTTTTATGTCTTTTTTTGTTAAAGCTTGTGTAATTGGATTAAAAAACTATCCAGCCATAAATGCTGAAATCCAGGGTGAAGAAGTAGTTTATAAGAATTATTATAATATAAGTATAGCAGTTGGAACTGATAGAGGATTAGTTGTCCCTGTACTAAGAGAAACAGACGAAATGTCTTTTGCTGATATTGAAAAAAATATTGGGGATCTTGGAAAAAAGGCAAAAGATGGAAAAATTACGATCGAAGATTTACAAGGAGGAACATTTACAATTACAAATGGAGGAATATATGGCTCAATGCTTTCAACTCCGATACTGAACCCTCCTCAATCGGCTGTTTTAGGAATGCATAATATAATTGAAAGACCGGTTGTAGTGAATGGAAATATTGAAGTAAGGCCGGTTATGTATTTAGCTTTGTCTTACGATCATAGAATTATTGACGGTAAAGAGGCTGTTTCTTTTTTAAAAATCGTTAAGGAGTCGCTTGAACAGCCAAAAAGACTTTTTTTGAATATCTAAAATGGATAATTTTGATTTACTTGTTATCGGTGGAGGACCTGGTGGATATGTTTGTGCAATTAGAGCAGCACAACTTGGTTTGAAAACTGCTTGCGTGGAGTCCAGGGGAACTCTAGGTGGAACTTGCTTAAACGTTGGTTGTATACCGTCTAAAAGTTTATTAAATCTTTCTGAAAATTTTCATAAAGCTAAAAAAGATTTTAATAGACAGGGTATAGAAATAGATGGAGTAAAACTAAACATAGAGAAGATGATGTCAAATAAAAATAAATCTGTTCAAGTTCTAACAAAGGGAGTAGAATTTTTATTTAAAAAAAATAAAGTTACATATATTAAAGGTAAAGGTGTTTTATTTTCTAAGAATGATGTCGTAGTTTATAACAATAATAACAAAACAAACTATAAGGCTAAAAATATAGTTATCGCTACAGGGTCAGAAGTATCATCTTTACCTGGCATACAAATTGATGAAAAAAATATAATCTCATCAACTGGCGCATTGTCTCTTAAAAAAGTTCCAAAAAAATTAGCGGTAATAGGCGGTGGATATATAGGTTTAGAAATGGGATCAGTATGGTCAAGGCTGGGAGCAGAGGTTACAGTAATTGAATACCTTAATCACATAACTCCAGGAATGGATAGAGAAATATCTAATGAATTTCAAAAAATCTTAACTAAGCAAGGTATCAAGTTTAAAATGGGTTCAAAAGTAAATACAGTGAAGAGCTCAGGTGAATTAGTAGGAATAAATTTTACAGATATAAAAAATTCAAAGAATGAGACTTTAGAATTCGATAAAGTTCTAGTTTCAGTTGGTAGAAAACCTTACACTGAAGGTCTTAACTTAACTAAAGTAGGTGTAAAAAAGGACTCCAAAGGAAGGATACATGTGAACGAAAAATTACAAACATCAGTTAAGAACATTTATGCTATAGGCGATGTTATTAAAGGCCCAATGTTAGCTCATAAAGCTGAGGAAGAGGGAATTGCAGTGGCAGAAATCTTGGCAGGCCAAGCCGGCCATGTTAATTATGATGTTATCCCTGGGGTAATCTATACCTCACCTGAGGTGGCAACAGTGGGGAAAACAGAAGAGCAATTAATAGATGAAAATAGGTCCTATAAAGTTGGAAAATTTCCTTTTTTAGCTAATTCACGAGCAAAAGTTAATAATGAAACAGAAGGTTTCGTAAAAATTTTAGCAGATAGTAAAACCGATAAAGTTTTAGGTGTACATATTATTGGCCCTCATTGTGGAGATATGATCGCAGAAATGGCCTTGGCTATGGAATTTGGAGCAAGTGCAGAAGATATTGCTAGAACATGCCATGCCCACCCAACTCACACTGAAGCAATTAAAGAAGCAGCATTAGCTGTTGATAAGAGACCAATTCATTTCTAATTAAAAAAATTTTTAATACTATTATCCTATGAAAGCGCAAGTTTTGTTGCCAAAAGTTTTTAATTTTTCATTTACTTACAACTCTAAGAGAGAAAGTAAAGTTGGAGATTTAGTAGAGGTTCCTTTTGGTTCAAAAAATGAAATTGGAGTAATTTGGAAAGATAAATACTCAGAACCGAAAAATATAAAAATTAAAGATATTAAAAAAAATACAGGATATTCCATTAACAGTAAGTTAGTAGATTTTATTGAATGGTTTTCATCATACAACATGGTTCCAGTTGGGTTAGTTTTGAAAATGGTAATAGGCGGAACAGATAAATTTTTAAAAGCAAAAGATGATTTTACTGAAATAAAAAAAACTGAAATTAAAAAATTCAAATTAAATGATGAGCAATCTAAAGCACTTAAGTTTCTCGGAAAAGTTAATGATAAATTTGACGTATCTGTTTTACAAGGTACTACTGGATCAGGAAAAACTCTTGTTTATTTCGAGAGAATAAAGGGAATAATCAAAAAAAATAATCAAGCTTTAGTTTTATTACCAGAAATTTTTCTTACTAATGACTTTAAAGTAAGATTTGAAGACTTTTTTGGTTTTGAACCTGCAATATGGCACTCAAAAATAACCCCTAAACAAAAAAGAGTAATTTGGAAAGGAATAATAAATAATAAAATAAAGATTTTAGTTGGTGCAAGGTCGGCTTTATTACTACCATTCAAGAAGCTTGGAATAATTGTAGTAGATGAAGAACATGATACATCTTATAAACAAGATGAGGGTGTTATTTACAATGCAAGAGACATGGCAATTTCAAGGGCAAATTTTGAAAAAATTCCTATACATTTAGTTACCTCTGTTCCTTCAATAGAGACCTATAATAATATTTGTAATAAAAAATATAGGCATACTAAAATCTTAAAAAGATTTAATGATTATCCTCTTCCAGATACTAAAATTATTAATTTAAATATTGATAAAATCAAAGATAGATTTATTGCCAAAGAGACTGCAGATTTAGTAAAAAAACATCTTCAAAAAGAAGACCAGATTTTATTTTTTTTAAATAGAAGAGGTTATGCACCATATTTGATTTGTAAAAAATGTGGATACAAACAAGTTTGCCCAAATTGTTCATTATATTTAACATTTCATAAATTAAGAAATAAAGCCATATGTCATCATTGTTCTTTTGAAAAAGAAATATTCACTAAATGTAAATTTGATGGAAGTTGTGATTTTGTTAAATATGGTCCAGGTGTAGAAAAAATATTTGAGGAAGTTAAAGAAATATTTCCTAACAAAAAAATTAGTATATTTTCAAGCGACTATTTAAAATCAAAAGAGAAAACAGAAAATTTTTTTAAAGAAATAAATGAACATAAAATAGATATATTAATAGGGACCCAAATGATTTCTAAAGGTTTTAATTTTCCAAAATTAAACTGCATTGTTGTAATCGATGCTGATTTTTCTGGAAGGGGATATGATTTAAGAACAACCGAAAAAAATATTCAATTATATCATCAGCTTAGTGGAAGAGCGGGAAGATTTAGTTCAAAATCGCTAATCGTATATCAAACATTAACACCTCAAAATTTAACATTAAATAAACTAATTAAAAATGAGTCTGATAAACTCCTTCAAAATGAGCTATTATTGAGAGAAAAAAATAAATTGCCTCCTTTTATAAGACTGATTTCTATAATTGTGTCTTCAAAAGACAGAAATCTAAGTTTGCAGGGTGCAAGAGAGATAAAAATAAAATTGAACCAAGTGAAAGACCTTGAAGTCTTAGGACCAGTTGATTCTCCCTTATTAAAAATTAAAAAAAACTTCAGGTCACGATTATTACTTAGATTTAGTAATCGTTTTATGATGCAGAGAAAAATCACAAATGTCTTAAATAGGCTTAAAATTTCATCAAAAATAAAACTCACGGTTGATGTTGATCCCATAAATTTTGCTTGAGACCAAAATTGGTAACTTGAACAAGATATTCTCTTATGGTACGACCATCGCATTATTTCACGATAAATTCTGACAACTAAAAATGAGTACAAATAAATCTTTCTCAACTGAAACATCAGAAAGGTACTCTCGCGCTCTATTTGAAGTTTCTAAAGAATCTTCTGAGCTGGAAAAAGTTGAAAATGATATAAAAAATTTTCAATTACTGTTAGGCTCCAGTGTAGAAATTAAAAATTTTATGAAGGATCCTACACAAAGTATTAGTCAGCAAAGTCAAGTGATAAATTTATTAGCTGATAAACTAGTATTTTCAAAAAATCTTAAAAATTTCTTTTTACTTTTAATAGAAAAGAGAAGAATATTTTTTGCCAATAAAATTTTTGAGAGCTTTTTAAAGCTGTGCTCAAAAAAAAGGGGGGAAGTAAAAGCTTCATTAATTTCTTCAAAAGATCTATCTAAATTAGAACTCGATAAAATAAATAAAGATCTATCAGAGGCAATGGGATCAATTTTAAAGATTGACTATAAAGTTGATAAAGAATTAATTGGAGGTTTAAAATTACAATTAGGCAGCTTTATGATTGATACATCAATTAAAAGTAAATTAAAAAAATATGAACAAGTAATGTTAGAAAATTAAAATGACAGTTAACCCCTCAGAAGTAACAAAATTATTAAAAGATCAAATTAAAAACTTTGGTGAAAAAGCTGAAGTTTCAGAGATTGGAAAAGTTTTATCTGTAGGAGATGGTATCGCACGTGTCTACGGTTTAGACAATGTACAAGCTGGTGAGATGGTTGAATTTGAAGATGGTTCAAAAGGGATGGCATTGAATTTAGAAAATGATAATGTCGGCGTAGTTATTTTTGGTGATGACAGAAATATTAAAGAAGGAGACACCATAAAAAGAACTAATGCGATCGTGGATGTTCCAGTTGGCAAAGAACTCTTAGGAAGAGTAGTTGACGGTCTGGGAAATCCCATTGATGGAAAGGGTCCTCTCACTGTCAAAAATAGAAAACGTGTTGAAGTAAAAGCTCCAGGAATTATACCAAGACAATCAGTTAACGAACCTATGCAGACAGGTTTAAAATCAATTGACTCACTTATACCAATAGGAAGAGGCCAAAGAGAGCTTATAATTGGTGATAGGCAAACTGGTAAAACTGCCGTAGCAATTGACGCTATTATCAATCAAAAAAAAATAAATGAATCATCTGATGAGAAAAAAAAATTATATTGCGTTTATGTAGCTATCGGTCAAAAACGTTCAACTGTTGCACAGATAACAAAAACTTTAGAAGAAGCTGGTGCATTAAAATATACTACAATAGTAGCGGCTACAGCCTCGGACTCTGCTCCTTTACAATTTTTAGCTCCATATACTGGATGTACAATTGGTGAGTTTTTTAGGGATAATGGTATGCATGCTTTAATTGTTTATGATGATTTATCAAAACAAGCAGTTGCATACAGACAGATGTCTTTACTGTTAAGGAGACCTCCTGGAAGGGAAGCTTATCCTGGAGACGTATTTTATTTACACAGCAGATTATTAGAAAGAGCAGCAAAACTTAATGAAAAAAGTGGGGGTGGATCTTTAACTGCATTACCTATAATTGAAACTCAGGCGGGGGATGTTTCTGCCTATATACCTACAAATGTAATTTCTATTACAGACGGACAAATATTTTTAGAAACTGAACTATTTAATCAAGGAATAAGACCGGCGGTTAACGTTGGTTTATCAGTGTCAAGAGTAGGCTCTGCTGCACAAACGAAAGCAATGAAAAAAGTAGCAGGATCAATAAAACTAGAGTTAGCACAATATAGAGAAATGGCTGCCTTTGCCCAATTCGGTTCTGACTTAGATGCTTCAACACAACAATTATTAAACCGAGGGTCAAAACTAACTGAGCTTTTAAAACAAGATCAGTATTCACCTATGACTGTTGCTGAGCAAGTTATATCAGTATTTACTGGAGTTAAAGGTTATTTAGATGATATTGATTTAAATAAAATTAAACAATTTGAAAAGGATATAATTGAGAAAATTAAATCTGACAAACCTGAAATTATAGACTCAATTCAATCATCTGGAAAACTGGAAGAAAATTCAGAAAAACTTCTCATTCAAATAATTGAGGATTACAAAACAAGGAATAAATAAATAATGCCAAGTTTAGACGACCTAAAAAAAAGAATTAAAAGTGTAAAATCTACACAAAAAATTACAAAAGCTATGAAAATGGTAGCTGCTGCTAAGTTAAGAAAAGCTCAGGAAAATGCTGAAAAAGGAAGGCCTTACAGCCAAAAAATGCAAAATATAATTTTGAATTTAACTAAGTCAATCAACGATCCTGAAAACGCCCCAAAGTTATTAGTTGGTACTGGAAATGATAAAACTTATTTATGTGTTATCTTAACAGCTGATAGGGGACTATGTGGCGGTTTTAATTCAAATATTTGCAAACTAGCAAAAGCTGAATTTAAAAAAATTCTTGGCAATGGAAAAGATTTAAAAATTATTACAGTAGGAACTAAAGGCCTAGACCAAATTAAAAGAGATTACGGAAAGTATATAATAAATAAATTCAGTTTTAAAAATAAGAAAAAAATTACTTTCCATGAAGCAGAAATAATTGGAAATGAAATAATAAATTTATTTAAAAATAATGAATTTGATAAGTGTATTTTGTTTTTTAATAATTTTAAAAATGTAATTACTCAAATCCCTCAAGCCCAACAAATTATCCCTGCTGAAAATAAAGATTTAGAAAAAAAAGAGGAAAATTCTATCAAATATATGTTTGAGCCTGAAGAAGATGAGATTTTAGAGGATTTACTTCCAAAAAATATTTCTATTCAAGTTTTTAAAGCTTTTTTAGAAAATGCAGCTAGTGAACAAGGATCAAGAATGACTGCAATGGATAATGCTACCAGAAACGCAGGAGATTTGGTAGACAAGTTAACAATTAATTATAACAGAAGTAGGCAAGCTTCTATCACAAAAGAATTAATAGAAATCATCTCAGGAGCTGAAAGTTTGTAAATATGAGCAATAAAGGAAAAATAACTCAAATCATTGGAGCTGTAGTAGATGTAAATTTTGAAACTGATTTACCAGAAATTTATACTGCACTTGAAACTAATAATTCAGGAAACAAACTTATATTAGAAGTTGCTCAACACTTAGGTGAAAATGATGTTAGAACAATAGCAATGGATGCAACAGAAGGCCTAAAAAGAGGGGATGAAGTTATTAATACTGGTTCTCCTATCAGCGTTCCCGTGGGACCTGAAACTTTAGGGAGAATTATTAATGTCGTGGGAGAGTCAATTGATGAAAAGGGTGATGTTAAAACCAAAGAAAAATGGCCAATACACAGACCTGCTCCAAAGTTCACGGATCAAGCTACAGAGACAGAACAATTGGTTACAGGAATTAAAGTAATTGATCTTCTGGCGCCATATGCAAAAGGTGGAAAAATTGGTTTATTCGGGGGAGCGGGAGTAGGAAAAACAGTTACGATAATGGAATTAATTAATAATATTGCAAAAGCACATGGAGGATTTTCAGTTTTCGCTGGTGTTGGCGAAAGAACTAGAGAGGGAAATGATCTTTATCATGAAATGATAGAGTCAGGAGTTATTAAGACTGAAGGGAAAGGGTCCAAAGCTGCATTAGTGTACGGACAAATGAACGAGCCACCAGGTGCTAGAGCACGTGTTGCTTTGACAGGACTGACCGTGGCTGAATATTTTAGAGATAAAGAAGGTCAAGACGTATTATTTTTCGTAGATAATATTTTTAGATTTACTCAAGCTGGATCAGAAGTTTCTGCATTGCTAGGCAGGATACCCTCGGCGGTTGGATATCAACCAACCCTAGCAACTGACATGGGTAACCTTCAAGAAAGAATCACTTCTACTGATAAAGGTTCTATTACATCAGTACAGGCAATTTATGTTCCAGCTGATGACTTAACGGATCCAGCGCCAGCAACTTCATTTTCTCACTTAGATGCTACAACCGTATTATCTAGACAAATAGCAGAAATAGGTATTTATCCTGCGGTGGACCCTTTAGACTCCACGTCTAGGATATTAGATCCTAGAATAGTTGGAGAAGACCATTATAGGGTTGCAAGAGACGTCCAAAGAATTTTACAAGCATATAAATCACTTCAAGATATAATTGCGATTCTTGGAATGGATGAACTTTCAGAAGAAGATAAACTAACTGTTGCAAGAGCCAGAAAAATACAAAGATTTTTATCACAACCGTTTTTTGTTGCTGAGGTATTTACAGGATCTCCAGGAAAATTAGTGGATTTAGACTCTACAATAAAAGGATTTGATGCAATTTGTAAAGGTGATTACGATCATTTACCAGAGGCAGCTTTCTATATGGTCGGTGGAATAGAGGAAGTTGTAGAGAAAGCTGAAAAATTATCTAAAGATAGTAAATAATGAATGAAAAATATTCAGTTGAAATAATATCACCAGATAAAACTATTTTAAAGGAACTCGCTACTGAAGTAGTTATTCCATCTTTCGAAGGTGAAATTGGAATTCTTAAAGATCATATTCCACTTATAACTTTTTTAAGACCAGGGTTGATTAAGATAATTAGCGATAGTGAAAAAATTTTTTTTGTAGAAGAAGGTACAGTAGAATTTGCAGAAAATAACCTTCTAATTTTAACATCTACAGCAAAATTTTTGAGAGACTTAGATAAAAATATTTTAGATAAATTAATAAATGATGCGGAAAAAAATCTAAGTAATACAAATATAACAGATAAAGATAAATATTTATTGACGCACAAATTAGAAACTTTAAAAAATATTAATTTATAAACTTTTTAAGTTCTCTTAGAAGTTTTAGATATAAATCTTTTTTAAAATCTACAATTACTTCCGGAAGTTCTTCAGGAGAAATCCATTTCCATTGAATAAATTCTGGATGTTTAGTTTTTATATTAATCTCACTTTCTTCACCTAAAAACTTTGCAATAAACCATTTCTGTTTTTGACCTCTAAATCTACCTTTCCAAATAATACCGATTAAATTTTTCGGTAATTCATATTCAAAAAAACCCTCTATTTCTTTTAATATTTGAATACTTTTTATACTAGTTTCTTCCAAAAGTTCTCTTTTTATAGCAGAAGTAAAATCCTCATTTTTATCAACTCCACCTTGAGGCATTTGCCACTTGTCCGAAGGATTATCTTTTCTTTTACCTACAAAAACTTTGTTTTCATCATTTAAAATAATAATACCTACTCCAGAACGCATAGGAAGTTTTTGCAAAATCATAAATGTTATGAGCTGAAAAGTTTGATCGCGTAATTTAATTGGTTATCTTTTTCAGAATTTATTAAAAAGTCTTCACCCTTTTCTTCAACTAGTATGTCTGGTGTTACACCTACTTCAGAAATAGATTTTCCTGATGGCAAATAATATTTAGAAATTGTTAGTCTCATTCCCCCTCCATTTTTTAACGGTATAATAGACTGAACCGAACCTTTTCCATATGAGTTTTCACCTAATATAATAGCTCTTTTATGATCTTTTAAAGCACCTGCAAGTATTTCAGAGGCAGATGCAGAACCATTATTAATTAAAATTACTATCGGTTTGCCCTTAATCTCATCTCCCTTTCTCGCAAAAAACTTTCTTGTTTCTGAAAGCTTTCTTCCCTTAGTTGAAACAATTTCACCATCCTCCAAGAAAAAATCTGTAATATTAATTGATTGAGTTAATAAACCACCAGGATTATTTCGAAGATCAATTACATAGCCTTTTAAGTTTGGCATTTTTTCATATTTTTTTACAGATTTTAAAAACTGCTTATCACTATTCTCATTAAAAGATTTTAATCTGATATAGCCTATATTTTTTTCTTCACCAATTACTTTTGAACTAACTGATTGAACCTCTATAACCTTTCTAACAATTGTAAATTCTAATGGCTTTTTTACATTTTTTCTTCTTACGGTTAAATCAATGGATGTTCCTACGGGCCCCCTCATTAATTTCACTGCCTCTAATAAAGACTTTCCTTGGACTTGTTCTTTACCAATTTGAACAATGTAATCACCTGATTTAATACCTGCTCTAGCAGCAGGAGTATCATCAATAGGTGAAATTACTTTCACTACCCCTGCTTCCATTCCAATTTCAATACCTAACCCTCCAAACTCACCTTTTGTATCAGTCTGCATTTCTTTAAAAAGTTCTGGGCTCATATAAGCCGAGTATGGATCTAGTGACTGAAGTACTCCATTAATAGCAGAGTCCATCATTTGTACTTGATCTACTTCATCAACATAATCTTTTTGAATATTTTCTAACACCTCACCAAAAAGGTCTATTTTTTCATAAAGATCGTTTTTTGAATAAACTACTCCCGAGAAAATGCTAAAAATAAAAATTGATAAAATAAAAATTTTTTTCATATCATAGCTTTTTCTTTTGGAATTTCTTCTGACCACATTTTTTCTAAATCATAAAATTCTCTTTTTTCTGGATGAAAAATATGTACAATTACATCATGCGCATCAACTAATTTCCAGTCGTTACTATCTTTTCCTTCAATACGACAATTGTCTATTCCTAATTTTTTTAATTGGGATACAAGAATTTCAGATAATGCCTGTAAATGTCTTGAAGATGTACCAGAAGCTATGACCATATAATCTGCAATGTATGATTTATTTTTTAAGTCAATACATGTTATATTTTGAGCTTTATTATCATCTAATATTTTCTCAACGTTATTTTTAATATCAATTATCCCCATTAACTATTTAATTTTGCCCGTTTTTTTAATTGTGACGATGATATCGAAATGGGCTTATTTTTTATAAAGATAATTTTATTTTTAAAATTTTTAGCCACAATTGATTTCATTCCCTTTTTATCATATCCTTTTCTAGAAAAAACTATTAATTTTACT
>MDSZ01004639.1_pt1 | contig 21153 bp, 12 predicted proteins | sample 811201 | NCBI WGS metagenome assembly MDSZ01 (sample SAMN05326647, study PRJNA326480) | marine metagenome | isolation source: seawater | place: Indian Ocean: North | collected 2010 | reverse complement strand
TACTGGATTTGACGTAGTTAAAACGTCCGAGCATACAGAGTTAATAACATACGTTCCCCCAAAAGCTATAGACGGTTACATAACAGTGCAGACTTTAGGCGGAAAAACAAAAACAGCAACTACTTTTGAAGTTACAAATGATACTTCATTTTGGAACGCTTAGAAAATGCAATTATTAAACACAACAGGAAACTTCGGTGACAAGGTTTTGATTTCTGGTTCTGGGAATCAATTTTTTGATATTAGTGAAGTTCGTTTCGGTGGTGTAAGTGGTGTTGCTAGTGAGTTCCAAGTTGTAAATCCAAATTTAATTTCTGCTACTGTACCTTCTTTTAATTCTTTGTTGACAACTGGACAAAGAGATAAATGGAAAAATAATTGCTACCCAAATCCTTTAATTGTTATTTCTGAAACAAGAAATATTTCTGGATATGCTTCGGGAGCGAGTGGAGAACCAATTAACTTTACGCCAATTCCCCAAGTACAACAATTCACACCAAATTCTGGAATATCTGGGGTACAAGTCTCTGTTAAGGGTGATGGATTTTTAGGTTTAACTGGTTTAGTAATACAAGACATAAGCGGTTATTCAAATCTAACTGGGCTTTCTAATGTTGTAACTGGTCATTATCAATTATCTGGTACTGGTTTTGGTTCTGATTCTGTTTATCTTGATTTCTCTGTAGTTAATAATACTGGGTTGAATTTTAATTTACCTTCTGGAAATTTTGATGGACAAATAAAGGTTTTTGGTACTGGTGTTTCAAGTAATTTTTCAACCCTAAGAGTTGAGCCTAAAATAAATATAACAGGATTTTATCCTCCGATTGGAGAAGGTGGTGAATTTTGTTTAATTTCTGGGCAATTTTTCTTTGATGAGTTGATGCATTACGCAACTGGAATGTTTAAGAATGATGATGGAATTAGTGTTTCAGGTAGCGGGTATTTAGTTTCTTTTGGGGGTGAAAACGCAACTGGCGTTTTTGAAAAAGTTACTGGAAGCGGCATTCAAGACAATACATTGCTAAGTGGAAATGTTCCTGTTGATGCTTTAACTGGCCCTGTACAAATTTCAAAAAATCTTAAAACAGTATCATTAAACGAATCTGGTTATTACAATAACACAGGCGTTTATTTCATTCAGGCTCCAGACCCATTAATTACTGGAATTAAATCTGCTGGAAATGTTGTCGCGCCAGTTGAACTTATAGGAATATTAGAAACAATAACTGGTATTTCTGGAATAGCTGATTTAACAGGTACTTCTAGCACAGACTCAAAAAGTGGACTTGCATTTTTTGGGCCAAAAATTCAAAGTGGATTTTATGGCGTTAATAATAGTGATATTGATATTAAACCACAAAATGTAGGCTCTGGTTTTGTAACAGAAACCTCTCTAGAAATTGATATAGCATCACTCTCTTCATCAGTAAACAATCAAATTAATTTCATGGGGGAAAATTTATACCAAAGTGGTGTAACTGGATCGACCCCTTCAGGATTAAATAGCCCACCGATTGTTGTAATGTATGAGCCAATGGGGCCAGAGATTGATGAGTGCTTAGAATATTTTAACGCTGGAAGTGGGCATTTGAGCGGATGTGAACAAGCCTATCTTTTGTATTATAGTGGGCATCATAAATTTTTAGATATTGAATCACCTGATTTTCAACCAGTTTTATTAAAGACCCTCTTTACAGATCAGGCAATGAATTCTGGGATGCAAGGACTAACTGGTTTTTGTACAGGAGATGATGACCCGAAGTGCAGTGAAGCAGTAGCGGCTGGAGAAGATATAAATATAATCTTAGCTGATTTTATTGGGCCACCCACCGATATATACTCTACATCTTTAGGTCAACCAGTTGGCCCACGAAAAGGTGTAGCGGGTGGAAGTGGGCCAGGACAAATAACAGTCACCCCACCTAATTATAACAATCCCAATATTCCAAACGCTAGTGTTACTTGTGGGCATGGACGAAATGCAAGTAACACCCACTTACCTGGTGGAACTTGGCCTTACGACACAGGAGACCACCCACGAAGAGCTTGTCAACCAAATCAAGCTGCTCAAGGGTTTTTTGCTGCAACACCTATTCCAGCCGATATCCAATCAAGATACGCTGGAAAGAGTTTACAAAGTGAAGAGCATTTGCAAAAAAATGTAATACCACAATCAAAAGAAACAGAAAATGAGACGAATTTAAGAGTTCTGGTTTGTTATCCAGAAAAACCACATTCAAAAATTGGTAAAGCCACCAAAGCAGGATACTCAAGAATAGCACTAGTCAATGAAACTAGCCCTTTCTTGCAAAGACACTTTAGACCAAATACAACATCAATAAAACAAAACAAGTCTCTATATTCAAAAGTCCAAGGCATAAAAAAGAATTGTACAGATGGTAATGGAAATCCTTTACGTGGAACCTTAAAAGGTACACCGATTGTTAATATGGGTAATCCCGAAAATCCTGGTAACGTAAATGTTGGAATCTCAAAACCCGTAACACCAAATATACCAGGATTAACAAACACCCTTGGCGGCATCCCAAGAGGTAACCCAAGCCCTACAACCGCAGCTAGACCAGGAGAGACTGTGTCTTTAGCCATTTCTCCAACGCCAAAAACAAATGTAACTCCATCCATCGGAATCGGTATTCCTACGACTCTTAATACCGCTGACCGTATGAGACCAGTTCCAATGGAAACTATTGATGGTGTTCTTTATTGTATTTGTCTTTTTCCAGCAACGGAACTCACTACGCAAGGGCCAAAACCCCAAACACCTAGTTTTCCAATTCCACCAACACACGTTAATCCTAAACAGCCAATCTCCCCAACTCCACTAGCACCAGGCAGCCCTCCACCTATTACTATTACAGTGCCAACGCTACCGCCAAGCACAACAAGGAATTTTGGCCCGACAATAAATCCAGGATCAAACTACCCGCCAAAGGGTGCGCCATCTTCCCCACCAATGCCTCCTGTGAATATTCAAACCACAGGAGTAAATAGAATGACTAGTATTTGTAATCAGCCTGAATAATAAACAATGAGTTGTACAGTAACACCATCCTCAAGCACTGGCCAAGGGTTTTTTATATTGCCCAATCCAGAGATAGACTTTTGCGTTGCTAATAATTGTTTTCAGCACTGCGTGACAACAGGCAACAGTGGTTATTTATACAATGACTCTGTTTTAGAGTCTTTATCAATACAAAATATAAATTTAACATCTCCAGAACACTTTGAAAGTGATACCCCTGCTTATTTAAGAACTGGAGTTTATTACGGATTGATTCCTGTAACTGACGCTTCTATTCAAACAGGTGTCGAAATGAATTTTCTTGTTGAAGATTCTGGCATGGGCCATTTTGACGGAGGCTTTATTAAAACAGAGGCGAGTTTAGCTTTAGATTTGAGCCAAAGAGATACTTGGTCTGTTGATTTCTGGATAAACATTAAAGAAGATTATACTGGAATTGAAAATGCGCCTTTTAAATCAAAAGACGTAACTTTATTTGGTGTAAGTGGCGAGTACCCAGCCGAAAATGGAAATACATTTTTTAATATTGGATATACATTAGAAAGTGGATTTAGTGGAATAAGTGGACTTACAAAAACGGTAAAGCCATACGCAGACTTTTCAGGTATTCAGTCTGATGAAAATTATTTTACTGGTTTCTTTTATCATGCAACAGCAGGATTAGGTATCTCTGGAGCTTTAGCTGCTACAACGGGCGAGGGATGGGATCATTTCGCTTTTGTTAAAGAGTATACTGGTTACTCAACTTATTTAAATGGACAGAGAGTTGGTAAAGTAATACCGAAAGATCAACTCGATCCTTATATTCCTTCTGGTTATAACATATTTTACTTTGGAGGTTTACCATCGGGTAAGTTTGGGTCGTTTAATACTGGACAAAATCAACAATTCCAAACTGGTTCTGATGTTGATTTACTTCTTCATTTTAATAATGATTTAACGGACAGTGGAAGATATGAGCAAACTATCGTTTCTGGTGGTCATCCAGTTTTTGATACTGATTCAAAATATGGAGATCACAGTATAAACTTTACTGGTTTAGAATATATAGAAACATCTGGTGAGCATTTTAATTATGGTACGGGAGATTTTACTATTGAATGTTGGATCAAGCCATCTGGAATGACCAAAGGCTTTGATATAACTGGAAATGCTGTACAAACTCTTTGGGCGTTGGGTAAGGATTCTGCAACTTTTACAACTGGTAATGGTATTGCTCTTTTATTAAATTATCACACTAATCATTTAAGATTGGCTTTTGCTCCTGACAATCAGGAAATGCAAATTGATTTATATCCACCTTTTAAGCCTACAGAGATAGAAATAGGAGAATGGAATCATATAGCTTTACAGCGCGAAAATAATGTTTTTTATTCTTTCATTAATGGTATTCCTGCTGGAGCTTTTGGTGATTCTGATTTTGCTAAAAATAAAATAATAAGTCAACATTTTACAGGGAATCCAGTTTTTGATTTTGGTGCAGATCAAAAATTTTTCTTGGGTGGTGCTATGGAAGGTAGCCGAACAACTTTTGTTGTTCCTACTGGAGATTTATATGCAAGTCAACCAAATAAATTATTAAGAGGCAAGGCTCGAACCTTTGATTTTGCTGGTACTGATCAAAGTGCTGGTATTGAAATTGTCAATCTAGGGAATGCAGCGACCTTTGAATTTTATGATAAACATATTACTTACACAAATCCAAAAAACACAACTACAGTTCCGACATCAGCAGGTTTTCCATTAGTCTCGCGTCAGAATATTGTTGGGCAAGCTCATCCAGACAATGGCGTTTTCTTTGTTCAGGGGTCAGGCAGTAAACAATTTGAAAATAGTAATGGGAGTGGATACAAATATACATATAATTGTCCTCCAGATTTTACTGGAGATTTATATATGTACGCTTCTTGCACGAGTAGATGGGGGAGATCAGTTAACGCAAATGGAACAAGCACATCTGTAGCTAGAGTTTTCAGGAATGATGTAGAAGAACAATTTTTTAGATGGGAACATGGAGGCGACAGCGTTTATTCGGACGACCCAAGATATTCTCCAAATAAAGATTTTTTGATAGGTGCTTTTACAAACGATACGCGATTCAACGATGGTATTGAAAATGCCCTTGCCTTTGGGCTTCAACACATGGGCGTAAAGAACAACACTGTGCTAGGGCCAGCATATATGAGTGGTTGTTATTCTGATGTGTTTATTCCTCATAAAATGGCTGGTTTTACGTCTGGCGACGTATGTAATTTTGTGTGCCATAGATATGGTAATGAAGGTAATATTCCGAGAGTAAACCGAGCTATTTTCTTCCCTGCAACTACAAGTACCGATGGCCGTCAAATTGCCGAACAAATAATCTCTGGATTTAGTATATCGGATGCCGACTTTTTAGCGAACCTTCAAAGCCTTAGACTGCGAGGCTCATCAGCATCAACTAACCCTAAGAATTCAAGCCAAATTAATCCTTTTTATTACGACTTAGGTAATGGAGGCCCAGATGATCCAATACAACAAATGGTAAGGTTTTATAATTCTAAAAAGCTTTTAAAACTTCCATTACAAATGGCATGTGGGCCTGATATAGTTCACATTAACAGTTTAATATTTAAACAAACATTGGTTGAAAATTTTGTTGGTCAAATTGATGAGTTAAGAATTTCATCTGGGGTAGCTAGGTATAGTAATTCGACCCCAACTGGCATTTATGATAGCGGGTTTTTAAATTCTGATCTCGGAAGAGTAGCATTGGTTGACAACATAACTCTTTCAAGAATGCCAGTGTTTCACGATGATAATGGTGCGTATGAAATTCCTTCTAGTGGAAATACTGGAATATACAGTTATGATTTTGATACTCCAATTGATTTAGGCAATATTGTTACAAACGGAATTACTGGCCAAGGTGGGGCAGGTACAGAGCTAAAAACCTACGAAGTCGTTGGTTTTAATACGGGAGTAAATGTAAGATTCACCGAAAGTGGCTATGGTAAGTTTGGCGATTACGCTATTCGATTCCCAACTGGACAAGCGATGATGGGTAGCGGTTCAGCGGTTTCGGTTAGTGGAAACTTTTTATACAGTGAGCCAATTGACTTTAACACTGGAGATTTTACGGTTGAATTTTGGTTTAAGCCGAGCGGTAATTCTTATGCCGCTGGTAAAGTTAGCCCTCCTGAATTGCTAGTGGACGTAAGCGGGAATATAACTGGAACAGGTCAACCAGAAACAGGAGTTGATAATTCTGGAGAATTAAATTCTCAAACTATATTTGCTATTGGTGATTATACTAGTGGGTTTAATATATTTTTAACTGGTTCGCCAGAGGACAATGTTTATAGAATTGGATTAAATATAAGCAATGGGCCTGACTTATTAAATCTTGGAACTGGATCAGTTGATGACGGAATATTTGACGAAAACCAAGAACCCGTGGGTAGCGAAAGAATGTATTTCTTTGGAGACCTTGGTGACATAGATAGTTTTGAAAGAGCAAAAGCTGTAGACTATGGAGCAAATAGTTACTGGAAAAATCCAGAACACGAACGCTATGATGAATGGAATCATTTAGCATTCTCAAGAAAAGACAGAAACTTTTATTTATATTTAAATGGAAGATTCGCTGGTAATATAAATTATACTGGGATAGTTATGGATACTGGTATAAATGGACTTACTGGTATTACTTCATTTTCTGGTTATAATCTTTATTTAGAAAGCGATCAGCCTGACGAGTCAACAGTTTTTGAGGACTCTATAACAATAGCTGGGAAAAATGGCCTACCGATCAGAGCCTTTGGAGGAATTACTCATAGTACAGAACAGCGTGTTATCGGATCATCTTCTATTTATTTTAATGGTTACAATCAGTATTTATCTTTACCAACTTTTCCTGATTATGGAACAGGTGATTTCACTATGGAAGGGTGGGTATGGCCACAAGACGTAGGAGCAATTGCCCCAATATTCGCTTCGGTTGGTCAAGAGCACTCCATGCTTGGCAAGAAAAATGCTTGGGCAGTTTCTGTTAGAAAAGACGGCGTTGGCCCAACCGAGCCACCAAATAAGCTTCAAGCTTACTGGTTTGGCCAGAACAGAACCGTAACGGGGCCAAATGTAATGGGATCAACTTATTATTTGCCAGGAGTGTATGGAGGGCCTGAAGTGCCAACTGGTCAATGGTCTCATGTAGCTGTTTGTCGTGAAGATGGCGTTATAAAATTGTTTATAAATGGCGAGTTCATGAACTCTTCATTAGAAGAAACCGCAAACAACCAGAGCCTCACCGCTACGCCAGATCAGATCGATCAATACCGAAGGATGGCTCGTGAACATGAAATTAAACAATACACATCTTCTGTTACTATAGGTAGATTTTATGCTGATAGAATTGCATCTATGCATGTTTCAGGTCTTTATTATTACAAAGGTTATATGGATGGGTTAAAACTTTCGGACAATGCAAGATTTACTGGTGAAAAAATTGGAGACACAAATCCTGTATCTTCATTTTCTGGAGCTGGTTTAGTAACAGCAGCAGATGTTGAGGCTGCTAAGATTAAAGGATTAACAAACGATGATTACACAAGACTTCAACATATAGGGCCAGAAAATTACTATATAACAGGAGTAACTGGATGCCACGATATGAATATTAGTGGTAGAATGGTTTTTGGAGGCGGCTGTCATTACATGGCGAACTATCAAGGAGAAATTGATGCTATAAATGTTTCATTTGATACTCCTTACACGGGCATCTACACCGCGCCAAAACCTCTGAAGACTTGCTCTGAGCATGACTTGCTTTCTATACAGTTTGATAAACCAAGTGGCTCTGTTTATTTTGAAGATAGTCATTGTTGCGCGACGGGAGTTGAAGGCACTGGGCGTTGGGGTGAGATAATTGGAATAAACGGTTCTGGATTTTTTGATGTAACTGGAATTTTGTTTGGAGAAAACAGAGTACCTTCTAAGGATTGGTTCGTTCCAGAAAGAGAATATATTAACGCTATTATTCCTAATGGCGCACTATCTGGCCCAACTATCATACTCGGAAGTGGCTATAAAGAAGTAACTGGGTGTCATTTAGAAATAATACCAGTTGATACTGAAATTTATGGCTTTAGCCCAGCGTCTGGAGTTCCGAATGATACAATAACTGTATCAGGACAAACTTTATCCAGATTTGAAAACTTATTCATATTTGATAACACTGGAGAAAGATTACAACTTCCATTCACAAGAGTTGACGAAACTGGTATTACGTTTACTATACCTACTGGGGTTGATTGTAATTTACCAACTCACACTGACTTTATATTGTCTGGCAAGGAACAATTCATAACTGGAAACGCTTCTGGAGAAATTAGAACAGGATCATTAAGAATAAACTCAAGCGGAATAAAATCTGTTTCTGTTGGTAGCGGAGTATTTGGCGAAGAAGTAAGCTTCTCTGGCAGTTACTTTAATAGCGGTGTTGATATACCAATGTTCCCAGCTTATCAAACTGGTGTTTCGATTTACGATCCAGAATACGTTCAAACTAACTACGTTCCAGCTTTAGATATTGAGTATATTGGGGTAACTGGAATTACTGCAAAAGTACCAAAAGAAATTGTTCATGGAGATTTAATATTGAGTGGTTCTGGTCTTAGCGGTGCAGGTTCTAGTGACCCGACTAATCCTGATGCCATAGTTATTGTTCCTACTGTAGTTAATATTAATTGCGGAAAACAATTTGTTCCAATTCCAACAATCACAGGAGTAACAAAAACACTTTATAAGAATGGAAGTTCGTTTGTTATCACTGGAGTAAATGCTTGCTATATTCATCCATATATTGGATTTACTGGCAGCAACGCTCAAGCTTTCCATAACAACTCTGATCCAGTAAATCAAAATGTACACTCACAAGTTTCATTTATTGCTAACTCTGGTAACGCTGAAGAATATTTAAGCGGTTTGAATTCTCTTGGGCTAGAAGATATCGGTGAGAACATTCCGAATCCAGTTGGAGATGGGACTAGTGGATACAATGATATAATGTACAATGGGAATATCTTTATAAACAAAGATCAACTAGACATTAATTATCCAGAAAGCTCTAAAACTGGCTTTGTTATAATCAGTGGTTTTATTAATTCTACTACAATTGGAACTGGAAATCCGTTCTTAGTATCTGCCAAAGAAATTAGCAATGGGGAATACTATGACAGTGGTGACTATGGTATTTCTGGATTCAAGGATAACTTCTTTAATACAGGTTCATTTGTATATGCCAGAGACAACATAAGCTCAGTAACTGGAGATCAGATAGAAATATCTGGAAACTGCCCAGACTTTTCTGGAATTATTCAGCCAGATAAAGGAGACGAAGAAACAATTGTATTAATATCAGGTATCCGTTTTGCTAACTTAACAGGAGTAAAAATTGAAGCTAGTGACGGAACAGATATGTGCCACGTATCAACTGGAGATTTTGTTAGATTTGTTGAAATAGAAACGGGAATTGATCCAGAGACAGATAAAATTATAACAGAGGCTGTAAGAACTGGCCACCACTTCTCTAGATTTTATCAAGGTACTGGAAACTACATAAATCCGATAGATTGGATAAATTCAATCAAATTAAAAATGTGTCCAGAATTAAAGGATAATGGAAATGTAACAGTGTCGCCACTTTATGATAGTGGTATTTGTACAACTGGAATAATTTAAAATGCCAAATCTTAGTTTTACTTACGAGCCTGACATGCACATATCTGGTTTCGAGCCAGATAATGGAGATGTGGGTAGTAGCTTTAGAGTCACTGGCTCTGGGGTTTGTTCTACTACTGGAGCTTTTTTAGTTACTTCTTACGGTGCTGAAAAACCATTCACTTTTCAAACTGGATTAATAGCTCCAAATGTTTGTGCCTTAACAGGATTTGTTCCAGATGTATCTCCTCAACCCCAACTTTCAATAAGATTAGTAAACTCAACAAGCGAAGACACTAAGGGTTTTTTCCGTGTTACAGAAAATACATGTCTCCAAGAATGTGATGTTATTATAACGGGAGACTTAACTGTATCTGGAGATGTTGGGATAACTGGTGAATTAACATACAGTTCAATACCAGTAAATAATAGTTTAACTGGGTTTTTGATTGTTGATGACGGCGGAAAAGTTCATGTAAGACAAATTGATCCAACTGGAACAACTGGTCAATACAATCCTGCTGGCGTTATCATGATTGCTGGCTCTGGTCTTCTTGGGGGCGGTGACGTTACTCTGAGTCGCCGTTTTGATGTTGGTGCTGGTACAGGTATATTTGTCACAGAGGACGCCGTAAACGTAAGCACAGGGACGTTTATAAGCACTGGGCAAGCGTTTTTTAATGTTGATCCTGGTCCTGGCTTAACTGGAGACCATAAAGTATACCTTGGTGAAACTTTGGATTTAGGTGTTTTCGTAGATAATGAAACAATTAAATTCACTGGCGTTTCTGGTGATGAAATAGGTGCATTTACAGTTGTTGATGGAGGTATAACTCCAGAGAAAGTGAGCTTTGGTTTTGCTGGTTCAAACATTAAAAGTGGTGCTGCCAACAGCGTGAGTGGCTATATAACAGGCGGCATAGGTTTAGACAATTTTGTTTGGAGTGGAAATGAGCAGCTAGTATTGAATCTTGATCCAACTGGGGTTGTTTATACAAGCGGGAATCAAGATATAACTGGAGATAAAAATTTCCAAGGCAGGATAACCATTCGAGAGCTTGAAGTTCTTGGCTTGCTGACCGCAACTGGCGATGGAATATTTGTTAGTGATTTAAGGGTTACTGGCGATGTTTCGGGTGTTATGGCTAACAAGAGTTTAGCTATATCAGGACTTAATACAACAGACAGATACGCAACTTCTGAAGTATTTTCTTTCACGCCACAGAAAGATGAAGGTCTTGAGATATTTAATATGTCCTACGCCGCTCAGTCAACTGGTAATTATTTAGTATTAGATGTTGAGCTTAATTTAGGTGTATCCGATCAGGCGGATGCTATTATATGTATATTCAGGGACGAAGAGCAAACACCGATAAGAGCTTGGACTCACAATGTATATACAATTGATTACGGCCAAATATATAACATGAAATACTTTATACAGTACCCTGAAGATACTGAGATACATAACTATAAAGTGAAAATAGGAAGAAGGCAAACATTTGGCTACAGCCCATTGTTATACGTAAATAGGCTTGGTAGTTGGCCCCCAGATTATCCATACGCTTCTGGATACTTAGGAGACGCCGCTGTGTCTTCATTTGTCATGACCGAAATTAAACCTCACCCAACTGGCTCTAGGTGGTAAGATGAATATAGAAAAAATATTACAATTAAGATATTCAGCATATAAGTGGACTGTCGTTAATAACGATTACGATAGGTTAATTTGGAATGATAGTAACGAAATACCAAAGCCAACATATGATGAACTTGTTGCAATATCAGATGATATTAAATATCAAAATGATTTAACAGACCACAATGCTGTAAATAATAGACAGAAAGCTATTGTCGAAACTTGGCCTGTAGAAAAGCAATTCGAGGCGATCACCGAATCATCGATGGGTCGCCCCGAAAAGCTAAATGAGTTGCTCGCTTTTATAAGCGGCGTTAAAGAGGACTATCCTAAGTCGCCTTGACCTTTTTTAAATCATTTAAAAGTTCAAAGATTTTAATAGCTGGAATATCTTCAATCTTACTTAGATCGGACGCTCCTTTGTATTCTTGTTTTGCGAGTCTGTTTTTAACTCTTTCAAAAGTAACGCCTTTCTCATCCATCATTTGCCTGAGTAATCCAGCGGGAGAGGCATCGCCAATGGCAGCGGAGTTTACCTCATTCTCTTGATAAGGAACGTCAATCTTCTTCGCAAGCTCGTCTTTTGCAACAATATTGATTCTCAAGAAGTTTCTGACACAGCGAACAAAAGCTCTATTTTCTGCGATTGGCCCTAGGAACTGCTTCGCGAAACTTTCTGTATTGTTTGGGCTTGCGTCACCAATAGAAGAGAACACAACCTCTTTACCTTCAGTTTCAAAATTTGGAACCCAAGTAATTTTGCAGTTAGCCACTACATAATCTGAAGAAGGACAACTGATATCATACTCAACATTTGTGTATCCTCTGACTTGAGCAAGCTCTTTAATACCCCCCAAAAGAATGCACAAATCGTAGTCTTTTAATTTTGTTACATCCTGAGTCGGAAGATTTTTACTTGGATTTGGGTAAAGCCACTTGTTATCAAGCATCTTTCTCCAATCAATTAAACCTTTTTCATTGAAAATGTATTCCACACCTTCCAAAAGGCCACGATCATTTCTTTGCATAGAATTAATATCTGACATATCTTAAAACTCCTAACAGAGTATAATCTTAATTAAGTAAAAAGTCAAGAGACTTTTTCTAGAATAAGGAACTCATCCAGACAGTCCCAGAAATCTTCGTCGTCTATAACTGGATTTTCTACTGGGGCTATGGATGGACTTGGCTGTTTGTGATGCCAAGCTGCTTCACTGTGGTAGTATTTACCTTCACTAATTATAAGCCTTTTGGCTTTGTAATACAATTTATTTAAATCTAAGGATTTAATTTTTTCAATTTCCTCATCAGAGCTTCTGTCAGCTTTCTGAATGAGTCCATAATCCATGTAATATAATTTTACAGAGTCGATATCCTCATCATCCATTTCAGACATGAGTATTACTGGGAAGCCAATTTTAGTTAATTCTTTTATGAATTCTGGGTTGTGATTTTCTTTTTTAATGAAATATACGAACTCTTTAATTTTAGGTTTAAACGCCTTGAGTAAGTCTAAATTTACTTGCTGGTCTGAGACTATAGAGCAATTACAGACTTTTAATTGTTCTGCTAAAACTTTTTCATTATGTTTTAAATCCATTCTTACTATGATAGAATCAAGTCCAAGATTAGAGACGTTAACTAAACAATCTGGAACAAGTTGCACTATAGGAGCATTATAGTGCATCCCCTTTTTAATTGTTTTAAATTTAATATCATATTTAATTCCCAACAAATCTAAAACAGATTTAGCAACATCTTCTGGATTTATTTCATTAATTGTTTTTGGGCTTTCATCAGCCGCAAAAGATGGCTTTATTTCTGATCTGTCTGGCTCAAGTAAAACCATATCCTCTTTTTTAGTCCAGTAAGGTTTTGCAATTTCCGAATAAGTATTAGAGTAAAGGCAGACAATTTTTTTATCATAACCCGAAGCAACGTGAGTCGGAAAACTGTCTGCACCCAAGTGTAAAATTGATTTTGATATAATATAAGCTGTTTGATTAATATCGCATTTCCCCTGAGTGTGGAAGCACCCTCTTATTGGTGCGTCTTCTTTGGTTCCAATTTGGATTATATCTATGCCATTTTCTTTGAGGGGCATTGCTATAATACTTACAACTTCATCCCAGTAGTCGTAACATTTTGACCCAAACTTACTATTCGGGTGTAGTGTTATAAACTTCTCGGAGGTGAGTGGAAAAAACTTTTGTAAAATGTGAGGTCTGTCTATTTTAAGACCGCAATTTAAAGCGTATGTTTCGACTAGGTGTGGCATTAGTAATTTATGTCGTAAGCTAGTTTATCTTTAGCGTTGTGCAGGTAAGTTAAAAATCTTTGGGTATTTGAATACGGCAGAAATGCAATTTCAAAAAATCCTTTATGACGACCTTTTCCTTCTAGCCAAGTTAGATTGTCCATCTGGGGAACGTATTGAATTACTTTATGAACGTATGGGTTTCCATCTAAGATAGAAAAATACTCTGGCTTTACAGCTACATATAAATTATAATCTGGGTAAAGTTCTTTTGCAGATTTAAAAAGACTTGTAGATAAGTAAATATCCCCAATACTTTCAGGCATTACATACAGTAACCTTTTACCCTCATCATCTTTGTCTAGTAGCTCCTCAAAGCCTATCTTTTTATCTTTTTCATTTTCTTGTAACGCTACTCTTCTGAAATAGTTTTCAATTACTTCTCTAGTGTTGCCTTTTTTAAGCTCACTAAGCCAATATTTTAAGCCGTCATCATCATCCTCAACTTCCATTTTGAGAATTTTAGAATACATTTCTTTGAGCCATTCAGCGTCATTTTCAGAGCCTTCTATTTTGGCGTCTGGGTTCTTTTTCTCAGACTTTAAAGAAAATGTGCCGTAATCAACGAACTCCATTTTTTCAAATTCTTTTTCCATCAAAGAACAAACAGATTCAGTAGAAAAATTATCAACCACCCATTTTCTAGCTTTTTTGCCAAGAGCTTCTCTCTCAGCATTAGACATTTTGTATACTTTATGAATTTGCTTTGCGATTGATTTGGGGCTTGTTGAGGCTTTTATAAACTCAGTGCCATGCTCTGTATAAGATGCCCAATCGAGAGGCAAAGAGCCAGCTTCTGGCTCACACATTTCTTCACCACAGCTATAGTTTGTGACAAGTGTGATTAGTTCTGTAAACTTTGCTTCTTGAATTGGTATTTCTTGACCGCCAGAAGTAAATGGGTGACAGTAAACATCCATCAAGTTATAGATTTCATTTAGTTCACTTTCACTTACACCCTTGCTAACATTTGTGGTAATCATACCCTTTTCAGAGCCGCAATGATCACATTTAATGTCTTGTCCAGTAAAATTTCTAACAGAATAATTATTACAATCTTTACATACGTAGGTTGTTAAAATGTCTTTTGGATTAATGCCATTTTGCTTTGCTTGCTTCATTATATTCCAACCCTCGCCAAAATGCGTGTGAAGGAGAAGCTTAGTTGGGACATCTTTCATTCTCTGCTCTTTGAGAATTTTGTATCCCTCCATTAGATTTGGAACTGACTTTCTTAGTTGGTTTCTGAAAACAAAACCAATTATAAAATCTTTTGTTGATATATTAAATTTTTTTCTTAATTCTGTTTTATTTTTATTTCCGAGATTGTGAAAGCAATCTGGCTCGACAGCACCATGAACTGTTTTAACGTGCTCATGCCCTAGTTTATTGAGTTCTTTTGTGGCAAAGTTACTCCAAATCCAATAGTTTTTTACTTTGTCTGCTTTTTCTATTGCCGAAGGCAGAATTGGCCTAGAATCTAGGGTAGTCCAAATTACTGAATTAATCTTATCAAACCAAGGCTTGTCTACCGCAAAATCAACACCCCAAATATCTTGAACAGCAATATATATATCTGGTTTTTCTTGCTCAATTATTTTATCTAAATAATGAGCACCATAACTAGCTGCCCTTGCCATGTTGGGGTCTTTATTTAAGTCGTGAAGCTCTTGCTGGTTGTCTGGCAAACACCCCACAGATTTCCAAGGCGTTTTTTTGAGTTGTGGATTAGACCATTGAGTCCCACAGCAGTAATGAACTATATCGTACCTTCCAGTTCTGTACAGGTAAGATAAGATAGCCTTGGCATTTCTGCCAAAGCCAGTTTTAGCAAGCGAGAAATCGCTTTGAAAAAGTATCTTCTTTTTTTTACTCATTAAAAAATATCGCCGTCATCTAAAGCATTAGAATCATTTTCAAGATCATGCTCTTTAATTTTAACTTCTTGTTCTGCATCTTCAAAAACACTTTTAAGAGGTGTTTCTTGAGGCATGATTTTTAAAGTCTTATCTAAAAAGATTTCCAAGTCATGTTTTAAGAGTCGGCTTTCTGGGAAAGTGAACCCAATAATGAATGATCCCTTTTTTGTAGAATCTTCTGCGTTTTGTTTGTTGATTGAAAAAGAAAAGCCAGCTTGAGAATCACCCTTCATATAGGGTGAAAAACGCAACTGAACAACTTGCTTTTTACTTCTGTGGTAAGCAGACCACTCTCTGTTTGATTCAATCGAGTCAATAATCCCAGCGATTTCAATTCGACTAAGTTTAACAATTACGCTCTTTGTTTCGTGACCTTTATTTTTGGAAAAGCTCCCCGTTTTTCTTTGATCATTCCAAGAGTCTTGTTTTAGCATAGAGGCCATCAGAGAGCCATCTCTGTTTAGATAGAATGAGCAAGCGGAGCCAGTAACTTTTGGATTAGGTTTGTAGAACTGAATCATTTTAGTATTATAGCTTATTGTCCAGAAAAATCAATATTTTTTATATATTTTTTTAAATCTTTTGTGGGTTGCCAACCAAGCATTTTTTTTGCCTTAGTATTATCAGCTAATGTGTGTCTAGCTTCACCGTGACGCTCTTCAATACGTTTGGTTTTGCCTCCGAAAAATTTGGTTATCTCGTTTATCGAGTAAGATTTTCCAGTGCCGATGTTAAATACCTCACCAAATGATTTTTTATTGTTTGTGAAGGCTGACAATATATTTGCGTTTACAACGTCTTTTATGTGCGTAAAATCTCTTGTCTGCTCTCCATCGCCAACGACAGTCATTGGATCACCCTCTCTCTTCTGACGCTCAAATAAGCCTATTACGGGCGCGTAATGGCCCTTTACGGGCTGTCTCTTGCCATATACGTTGAAGTACCTCAAAATAATTGTTTCTATTCCGTATATTTTGTAAAACACTTTGCAGAGTTCCTCTCCAGCAGTTTTTGAAACAGAGTATGGGGTTAGACAGTCTTTTGCCATAGACTCTTTGAGGGGTGGTTTATTTTTTAAACCATAAGCTGAAGATGTCGAAGAATATACTAATCTTTTTGAGCCGTTTTCTCTGCAAGCTTGGAGGATGTTACAAGTGCCAACAAAATTAGTAAAACAAGCTTTCTGAGGCTCTTGTATTGTTGGCTGTATTCGCGCTTCAGCCGCTGTATGAAAAACAACCTCTGGCTCTTCATGCTTGAACACCCAATCAATCGCGGAATAATCATTGATGTCTATTGGGTAGTTTTTTGCATTGTTGTTCCAATAGAATTTTTCGTTGCTGTCTGCGGATTCGTTGTCGATACAAGCCACATCATGACCGTATTGGAGAAGCTTGTCTACGATATTGCTTCCTATAAACCCTGCTCCACCTGTTACTAGAAACCTCATGTGTTGTAGTCCATTTACCCTTTTAATTCTGATAATTTAGTATAAATCTTGACGTTGGGTATTTTGATATCATCTGCAAAAACAACAGCGTCTTTTTTAACGCCGCTTGCAATAACAATGTCACCTTTTTTCGGTAGTCTGCCATTATTATCTTCACAGTTGTCCATTTTTCTATTGAAGATCATAGTTTTCATTTCCGCCTTTTCGTCGGAAAGAACCATCATTAAATAGTCATTGCCATTTTTAGATTTGCCTTTTTTGGCTTCTTCTACCCAACCTGCAAATGTAACCTTTTCGTCAATAACGGCATCTTCAACCTGTTTGATATTGCAATCAATAGTAAACAGTTTTTCTAAAGTAGTGTAGTATGAATATCCAAGAAAATGCTTTTCATAATACCAGTTAGCAAGTTCTTCGTTTTTGCTATTCATTCTGTAAATCTTAGCATAATCTTCAGATTTGCTTCTTAACGTGTTAAGTCTTGTGTCTCTGAGGAATTTTTTACCATTTTCACCAACAGCTTCATCAAGATGATAAAGAATTCTTCTTAAATCAAAACTAAATGTCTTTGCGATTTTAAAATCGTTTTCACATACGAACCTTTTTTCTCTGTCAGTTAAAAGATTCCAAAGCTGCGCCTCATAAACAAGCTTTGTTCTGCTTACATTGAAGCCTTCTAATGCACCAGCTTGAATCAACGCAGACATAACTCCAATATTAATACCAGCTTCTCTAGCCGCTAGAAATACTTCAAACTTATTTAAGGAATGATAACCTTCACCAGTTCTGAAGTTATCAATCTTCTTCATTGTAGTTTCGGACACCCCTCTGATGGAACTCAGGCCGAACCTAATTCCTTCATCTTCAATAGAGAAATCTTGATTTGACTTTAGTATGTGTGGTGGCAATAGTTTAATCTTAAAAAAGTTTAATTCTTTTTGAATCTTTGAAATCTGCTCCATTGGGTCTGGCTCAAACTTACTCATTTGAAGAAGACTCAAGAAAAACTGTTTTGGGTAATTAAATTTAAGAAAAACAGTTACCGCAGATAAAGCTGCGTAAGAAATGGAGTGAGACTTATTGAAAGAATAATTGGCTGAATCCTCTAGGATTTTCCAAAAAACATCACCAGCGTCTTGATCTTCAGTATTAGTTTCTTGTAGTTTTTCATTTTTATCTACAAGCTTTCTGACTTTCTTGTGCCACTTTTTAACTTCGTTGACTTTCTTTTTACCCACAATCCTCCGCAGTAACTCAGCGTCATCAAGACTGAAACCCATTTTATTAGCCATCTTCATTAGCTGCTCTTGGTACAAAACGACTCCACCAGTGTCACTAAGGTCTTCATCGAAGAAAGGGTGGACGTTATTTGATTCGGGGCTTTCTTTGGACTCAGCGTATTGTTCCGTGAAGTCAATCGCGCCTGGTCTAGCTAGAGCTAATACCGCACTAAGCTCTTCTATGTTTTTGGGTTTTACTTTTTTACAAACTTTAAAAGCTGTATCAGCTTCAATATGAAAAAGCCCATGTCTAACCTGCATGTCTTGAAGGTAAACCCAAGTTTTTTCAAAAGTACAAAGCTCTTCTACAACCTGCTCTTGTTTGTATCTCGTACCAAAATCTTTAGCTATGTTTTCTAAAGTCTGATTGACCACAGATACGCCCCTGAGACCCAGTACATCGAGTTTTACAGTAAACAAAGAAACCCAGTCAGCATCATAGGCCGAGACAATAGCTTTTTCTGAAGTTAGTTCGACGGGACAAGTTTCATCAAGCGTATCGTGTGAAAGTAAAATTGCAGAAGGGTGAACACTTTTATTTTTGATTAGATTTCTTAACTTACAAGCTGTTTTAAATGCATCGTAATTGTTATCACACCATTTTTTAAAATCCTCTTCTTCTTCATAGGTCTCGTGTAGGTCTTTAACTGAGCCATATTTTTTGGGTATCATGTCAGAAACCCTATTAACTTGTACTTCTGTTTTTCCAGCGACAATTTTACCACACTCTTTCATTATAAGCTTGCTAGTAAGAGTGTTGAGGGTTAAGATTTTTGATGTTTTCCCTTTAAACTTTTCTTCCAAATACTTTAAGAGTTTTGGTCTGTCGTAATAACAAATATCTAAATCAATATCAGCCATTAGTGAACCGTCAAGGTATGTTATACCATCTACAACCTGCTTTTTGGCACGAATTTTTGAAACAAACCTCTCGAAATATAAGTCATATTTCAGTGAGTCAATTTTTGTTACTCCAATTAAGTAAAGAACTAAACTTCCAGCAGCACTACCACGACCCATGCCAGTAGCAATCCCTTCTTTTTTACAGAATCTAATCACATCCCAGACTAGAAGTATATAATCTGTGAAACTCAATTCTTCTAGAATTTTAATTTCTTTTTTAGTTCTTGCTTGGTACTCTTCAAACTTTTCAGGCGTTGTATTCTGTTTGATTTCTTTGAGTTTAGCCGTACAAAGAGCTTTTAAAAACTCAAGGTTAGAGCAATCTTCTGCCACACCGACTCTCTCTTTGTCTTCAAGAGGAATCTCAAACGAGGGCAATCTTACGCCCTTGATATCCAAATCATACTTATTAAAATCTTTAGTAAGAGAACTCATTTAATTAAATATCTAGCTTGTATTTGAGTTGGTTCCACACTTTGAGGTTAAGCTCTAAATCAACAAGAGCATCATGAAGCAATTCGTAGTTGTGATCTATTTCAAAATCACGCCCCATTGTCTCTAAACGGCCCCCTAAGCCCCTTTTCCTAATAGACAATAGTTTGTACTGCCACTCAATTAAAGATACACCGTCTGGCTTAGAAATCAAGCCCAGCTTAAACGCTTTTGATAGACAAAAAGTATCAATAAATTTATTATATAAGTGGGTTGCGTCTTTGCCCATCATTTTGTAATACTCAGCTATAAGCGGAGCATCGAATCCAAGAATATTATGACCAACAATATAATCACAATCTTCTAAACATCTTTCCATCGTGGAAAATACTTCTTTGTAATCAATTTTTAGTTCGTCATATTTATCCATGCTGAATCTAGTGATTCTGGCAGCACCTTCACTTACGTTGATATCTCTTTCCCATTTGATTATCAAATCGTGCTCATTAATTTTATTGGAGCCAGTACATTCTAAAAGAGCAACCTGCCAAGGTCTGTTTCCCCTAAAATTAAGGCATAAATTTTCTGTTTCAAAATCGATGAAGCAGAATTTTTTGTCTTCTTGAAACCTAAGTAAATGAGAGTCCATTATACTGCCTCCTTCCAGCTTTCAAAGCTAAACTCGTCGCTGTGAAGATTTTCTAAGTTTGGCATCTCCCAAGTTGTTCGTTTGTCGATGCATCTAAAAGTAAGGTATGCCATGAAGTCGTCTTTGTTTTTGTAATAAATGCTTTTGGCGTCTTGAATTTCATATTTGCCATCCGAAAAGTTTTTTATCTTATCTTTCAAGATCGGATCAAAAAACAACCCATTGCTTTCTTGCAGGAAAATAGGATTAGTAAAATCAAATTCAGGGATGCATTCTGATCCATAGTCAAACGTATTCTTAAATAAGAATGAATCATAGAATGGAACTGCTAAATACAAGGAGTCATCATCCCAAAGCCTTCTGAGCGTGGCGAAATCAGTTCTGGGTTCGTAGTAAAAACCTTCTGTGGCTGCATCGCTATATATTTTGATTAGATTTTTATAGCCATCTACATTTTTAGCAAAGATAATGTATTTACAATTAGTTTTGATTGAATCTTTGTTTTTGATTGCCTTGTCTTGGCAAACTGTAATTCTAAGACCAAATCTAAAACTTAAATCTTCGTCTTTGGTGCTGTGGTAAGCCTGAAGAAAGCTGCCCATGTTATCTTCGACCAAGTAAAAATCTTTGATTTCATTATCTAAACAGATATCAATAATTGAATCTGGGCCATTAACAAGCTGCTTTTCTTTTTTTTCTAGTGTAAGTATGCTTCTACCGAGAGAATAGTGACTTTTGAATAAAGGTAAAACCATGAAATTAGTTTAGCATTAAAATTTGTGTATTCAAGAACTTTTTTTAAAAACCAAAACCGCCTTC
>MDSZ01124405.1_pt1 | contig 21154 bp, 11 predicted proteins | sample 811201 | NCBI WGS metagenome assembly MDSZ01 (sample SAMN05326647, study PRJNA326480) | marine metagenome | isolation source: seawater | place: Indian Ocean: North | collected 2010 | reverse complement strand
TCTCTCGCTCTTTTTCGGAAAGTTTAGGGGCTGCAACAGCCAGAACAGTTGCTGCTAACGCAGTTTCACGAGCATGTCCGTCAAAGAGCGTGCATTCGCAATTCGGGCCATGGAGACTACGACTGAAGGGAGCATGCGCCTGAGATCCAGTTGTCAAAGCAGCAATCGACTGCGGTGTATATGTTTCGTAGGTTGTTCGCCAATACTGTAGAAAGTCGGCATCAAAGATGATGTCGGCATCAAGAATTTGTCCCGTTCGTGGATTGACCCGAGAAGGCCCCATCGCAAAACCGGCTCCTGCGGTGATCCAGCGAAATGTGTTGTAGTTCACATCTTCAGGATCCCAGTCTGTTGTGTCTGGCTGTTGGCGGACTTCAATCGCACTTTCAAATCCGGCTTTTTCAAAAGCTGCATTCCATGCCTCGATGCCCTCGCGAATGGCTTGGCGATAGCGAAAGGGAACGGTGTTCTCAATCCAGAAAACAATAGGTTTTTTGGGAGGTGAGAGAGCTGCTTTCGGATCAGCTTTTTCAAGTTTCCATCGATTGATGTATCGAACGAATCGATCCGTATCAACGTTTTGAGAAAAGTCCTTGAGAGCCGTAATAAAATAGCCAACTCGGTCATCAGCAAGGCGTGGCTTGTAGTTGTTTTGTGGCAAGAGACTCAGTGAGTAATGAACCGTAATCGTTGCACCACGACTATCAGGTACAGTTTCGAACTGTGTTTTGCCACTGGAGGCGTAGGTGGCAGCTACCTGAAGTTCAACGTTATCTGAAAATCCTTTCACACTGGCCCATGTCGAACGGTCGCGTGAGAATGAAAATCCTGAAAGGGATTGAGAGATCTGCGGAAGGTCTGTGAAAAATATTGCCTGTAAATCTATAACGTGGCCGCCTGAAGGGCTCGTACTCACTATTGGTACAGCAAACAAAACGCTGTCTGTATATGCCAAGTTAACAGCTTTTGCTTGAGGGCTTCCCTTATCTGCAATGAAACGAACATTTTTCCTGATAACATATATCTTGTTGTCAACTTTACGAAACTGCCAGATCCAGTCATCACCAAACCCCCAGCTCATTCCTCCAAGCAGGGGTCGCTCACCAATACCTCTGGCAATCGATATGGAGACAAAAAAATCTTTGCCAAGAATACTATTTGGGAGTTCCGCATAGACCTTGCTTTCGGAGCGATACATGTTGAACAGCCCCGTTATTTTGGTGGCATCCTTTACAAGGACGGCAAACGGTTTCTGAGACGATTTCGTTGTTGATGCGGATGATTTTGAGCTTGTTTGTGTTGAGGTGCTTGTGGATGGAGCCTTTGGGTCGTCACCGTAAATAGCAAAGGTGCTGACCGATGCGATAAGAAAAATAAAGGGTTTCGTAATGTTCCTGATCCAGGTCTTGCTGTTCATCAACAGATCTCCTCGCACAAATTTCTGATAGCAGCGCTATCATTACCGTCTAGGAAGAGTAGCATCGATCGGACGAGTGAACCAGTTTTTGAGGTGATTTGTGTCTGAGCCGCAAAATACGATTCCTTTGAGTCTCCTGAACAAGTGGTTTCAGGGAGAACAGAGCAAGGTTGAGCCCTTGTCTGAAGGTCTCAGCGGGTCAGCGGTATGGGGTGTGAGGTTGGAGGATGAGCGGTTTGTTCTCAAGAGCTTTGCATCTTCAGCCTCTTACGAACATGCAGTATGGGTCCATTCTCTCATGCAGCATGCTGTCAAAGAGGGCATTTCTCAGGTTCCAGATCTCAGGAAAACAATGAGTGGAAAGACCATTTGTGAAGATGAAGCTGGTGCGCTGTGGGAGCTCATGCACTGGGTTCCTGGTGAGCCCCGTTCAACGCCCACTCTTGAAATGGCTGCATCATCGGGAGCGGTCCTGGCTCGGATTCATTTGGCGATCGCCACCTTACCAGGTCGGGTATTGACTCATGAGCACTCTCCGGGGGTGTTACTCCGCATATCCAAAGCTATCGAGGTGATGAAGTTATCGAGAGATGCTCGGTTGCAGAGGGTTCAAGGTCATCCTGAAGCAATCGCTATGCATGACATTATTTCGTTGCTCGAAGCTTCCGTCACACAAAAAGCTCTGAAAAAGATTGCACACTGGAATTCTCGAGTGGTTGCTATTCAGCCAGTCCTGCGAGATATCTGGTATGAGCATATTTTTTTTGAAGGCGAACAGGTATCAGGCATTGTTGATTGGCATGCATCTGGTGTTGATACTCCGGCGACAGATATTGCCCGTCTCTTTGGCAGTTGGCCAGATGATCACTCACTTGAAATGTCCTTTCTGGAGTCATACCAATCTATTCGCCGTCTTACTGATGAGGAGCAAAGGCTGATTCCGTTTTTGAAAGCCTCTGGGGTCATACTTGGCCTAGAAAACTGGTTTCGTTGGATCGTGGAGGAGAATCGTTATTTTGCCGATAAACAAAAGGCAATCAATCGAATCAACTCGTTACAGCAAGCTTTTCCGCGAGCAGCACAGGTGCTGATTGACTGGAAGTTTGACCAATAAAAAACAACACCGCTACACTTTTCATAATGTTAGACGCACTGTATCGGATCAATGCCATGTCGTCATATATCTTGCGCAGCTTGGTATCGTTGTGTGTTTGCCTTGCTGTGTCAGGTGCTGCAGTGTGCAGTTCAGCGGCAGACGAAAGTGATCCACTGTTTAATCCACTTGCTGGGATATCTGGTGTCCTGGGAAGCCCGGTTCAGATTTCTGCGGACATCGAATCTCCAGGGGATGGTGGCCCTGATGTACTGGCGGTGACCGCGGTTCTTGAAGATGGTTGGCATCTTTACTCTCTGCAGCAAGGTAAGGGCGCAAGCAAGCCAGGTGGTCCAAAGGCGACGGTGATTCGTGTTGCCGAAGATTCGTCGCAACTCCCCGTTGGGGAGTTTCTTCCCGATGTGCAGCCGGAGCGTCGTGAGGCTGAGGGTGTTCCGTCTTGGAAAGGTCTGGTGCTTGAGGAACATCACGGTAGGGTGACGTGGCGGGTCCCGCTTGAAGAGAACAAAGTGAGCGGAAATACAAGTGTTCATGGCACAGTGTTCTTGCAGCTTTGTCAGGACACATCGTGCATGCCGCCTGAGCAGATTTCTTTTACCGCCTCTCGGTCAGGTGCGAGTCCGGTCGCTGAGAAGGCTTTGTCGGTATTGCATGCTCCCGAAAGGGGTCATGTGGAGATTGAGGCAGCTATGAAGCCTCGGGCTCGCCAGGCGGATGGCACGTTTCTTTGGCCGGTTGTTGTGCGGCTTGTGCCTGAAGAAGGCTGGCATCTTTACAGGCCATCTTCATCGGCTCTGAGTGAGGTTGGACAGGGTAAGCCAACCATTTGCGCATTTCCTTCAACGGATGCGGATGGTATCCGGGTGGTTAGGATCGTTGCTAATCAGCCCCGGTCATCAGCCTCTGAGTCGCTATCGTCGTCCGGAGCGGTAGATGGACCGATTGTTTTTGACATATCACTTGGTTCGGTCAGTGACAATATGGCTGAGGTTGCCAAGTCGACGGAGTTTCTCATTGGGTTTCAGACGTGTAGTGATGCGACATGTGATCAGCCGTGGGCAGTGAAGATACGAATTGCGATTCCATACGAAGGCAGTCAAGAGTCCCCGATTATAGAATGTACAGATGCTCGTTATGCAGAGGCAGCGAACTCGCCAGCCAGCATTGAGGTTCTGGAACCGCCGTCCAATGAGCCTGATCTCGCTGGTTCAGAAGATCCAGTCATGTTTGATGCTTCGATTCCGTTGTCGCTTCCAGCGGCTCTTTTCGCTGGTCTTGTTGGTGGGCTGATTCTCAACCTGATGCCTTGTGTCCTGCCTGTTTTGGGTTTGAAACTCATGTCGTTTGCACAGCAGTCAGGACGGGCGAGGCAAGAGGTCTTGCGGCTGAATATCTGGTACTGCGCTGGACTCTATGCGGTGTTTTTTGTGCTCGCAACGCTCAGCGTTGCTGCAAACGTTGGTCTTGCAGAAAGTAATCTTGCCTGGGGTGAGCAGTTCACGTCATGGCGATTCAATGTGACAATGACCGGAGTGGTGTTTGCCTTTGCGCTTTCTTTTCTTGGAGTGTGGGAGTTGCCGATTCCAGGGTTTATTGGCGCGAAGGCCGGACGCGTGCAATCTGAGGAAGGGGCCGCGGGTTCGTTTTTGAAGGGCGTGCTCAGTACGGTGTTGGCGACTCCGTGTAGCGGACCATTTCTGGGGCCGGTCTTCGGTTTTACGCTGACTCAACCAACAGGTGTTACGTTTGCTATTTTTGGATCAATCGCGACCGGGATGGCGCTGCCATATATTCTGATAGGTGTTTTTCCAAGACTTGTAAGGTTTCTCCCGAAGCCAGGTCCTTGGATGGAAACGCTCAAGGAAGTCTTGGGCTTCGTGATGCTTGGTACCGTTGCCTATTTATTCACATTCTTAAATCAAGATTATTTTGTGCCGACGTTTACGCTTCTTATTGGCATATGGGCTGCGTGTTGGTGGGTTGGAAAGGCGCAGGAGTCTGCGGGGGGTGCCGTTGGACCTGGAAGGTGGTTTCAGGCAGTGTCAGTCGCCGTTATTGTTGGAACGCTTTCATTTTTCTTTCTTGGCCCAACTGAATCATTGATTGACTGGCAGCCTTTTTCTCGTGAACGACTTACAACGCTTCGAAGCGATGGGGCGACGGTCCTGATTGACTTTTCTGCAGACTGGTGTCCAACGTGTAAGTACAATCTCTCAACAGCCATTGAGACACGAAAGGTCAAGGCAGCCATAGAAAAAAATCGTGTGATCCCGATGCTGGCTGACTGGACGGATGGCTCACCAGAAATCAAGGATATGTTAGCTTCGCTGCAGAGTAAGTCGATTCCAGTCCTTGCCGTTTTTCCGGCAGTTCAACCTGGGGGGCGGTTCGTCGACCCCATTATTCTTCGAGATCTCATTACCGAGTCGCAGGTTCTTGCAGCGATTCGTGACGCTGGCCCCTCGCGGCCTGGCATTCAACCTATGCGTGCAACACGTGGAGGAGAAGAGCACGTGGGGGCGATTTCAGTATCACATGCACAGAAGTGATGCCGTGATATGGTTGTGGCGATGTGGGTGCATCGTTGCGTGTTGATGAGAAAACAGTCATTGCAGGTTTGGCGGTTGAGCAGTATCCATGCAGCCCGTGTGAAGCATTTCTATGAAACCATCCAGCACCCCCGACTCACTCCTGAAGAGTGTCTTTGGTCATTCCCAATTTCGTGGAAACCAACGAGCCATTGTCGAACGAACGATGCAAGGTGGTCACAGTCTTGTGTTAATGCCAACAGGTGGTGGAAAAAGCCTTTGTTATCAACTGCCAGCACTTCTGCTGGAAGGCATGACCGTCGTTTTGAGCCCATTGATTGCACTGATGAAGGACCAGGTTGATGGTCTGGCGCGTCGGGGTGTTGATGCTACATTTATTAACTCTTCATTGAGTAAGCAAGAACGAACGGAGCGGTATCAGTCGATTGCATCGGGTCACTATAAACTGGTGTATGTCACGCCAGAGCGGTTTCAGAAAGATGAATTCCGAAGGGTCATTCAAGGCCGGAGCGTTTCGCTTCTCGCGGTGGATGAGGCTCATTGTGTGAGTCAGTGGGGGCATGATTTTCGTCCCGACTACACTCGAGTTGGAGACATTCGCGCCTTCCTCGGTTCTCCTGTTACGATCTCGCTGACGGCCACTGCCACGTGCTCGGTGCAAAACGATATCATACGGCAGCTCGATCTTGACTCAGAAGCCGTAGAGAGATTTCATGAGGGAATAGATCGCCCCAATCTGACGCTTTCAGTTGAAGAAGTGTGGGGTCAGGAAAATAAAGTCGAGCACATTGCTCGCATTCTGAAACAGTATCGCACCCAGTCAGGCAGTCATATTCTCTACTTTACGCTGATCAAAATACTCGAGCGTTTCAGTGGCCTGCTTGAATCCGAAGGGATCCCGCATGCTTGCTATCACGGTAACATGAGTGCGTCTGCTCGCAGGCATGTTCAAGAAGAGTTCCTTGCCGGTGATGAACCTGTCGTGTTAGCAACCAATGCCTTTGGGATGGGGATCGACAAGCCAGATATTCGTTCAGTGATTCACGCCGAAGTCCCGGGATCTGTTGAAAGCTATTATCAGGAGATCGGTCGTGCTGGACGAGATGGTGAGCCTTCGCAGTGCGTTTTGCTATATGATCAACATGATTTATCAGTGCTGATGGAGTTTATACGCTGGGCGAATCCAACTGCCGATTTTTATCAGCGGGTCTATCAGGCATTGGAGCATGATATCGAGCGTATTAATGCATTTGGCCTCGATTGGCTCAATGAGCATCTGCTTGGTCGCCAAGCCCGGCATGATAGACGTCTTGAATATACCATGTTGATGCTCGAACGGTGTGGTGTTATTGAGCGTGGTGAAGACGATGGTTCCGGTGATCGGCGTCAGATTCACTTGCGTGACGACCTGCCATCGTTTCTGATGGACGACACGCATCTCGGGGAAAAGCTCAAGCGTGATCAGCAAAAGCTACTTGCAATGGTTGAATATGCAAAGTGGGAAGATGATCGCAGTGAGTTTTTGAATCATTATTTTCTTGATGATGATGAAACATTCAAGCAAAAGTGCCAAGTATGAAACCAAGGAGTGACGGTTTGTGCTATCGGAAGCGGTGTGCGGTCATCGGAGCAGTGAGTGACAATGGCTTGCACGTTTTGCATGTACAGTTTAGCGTACACTGGAGACGTTTCTCGATTGAATAATTAAGGCGAGCACGAGGTGAGCTTCCGGGTGCTTTTCTAGGAATGTCCTTGCATGCATTGGAAATCTTTTTTCACGATTTCAGTTTTGTCGCTAATCGTTGCTCCTTGCAATGCACGTCCGGCAATCAAAGCAGCCGAGCGTATTGATTTCAATCGTGACGTGAGACCAATCCTTTCAGACAAATGTTTGTTTTGCCACGGACCTGATGCGCAGGAGCGACAGGCTGACCTGAGGTTCGATGAAGAGGATTCAGCCTTGCGTGATCGAGGAGGGTACGCAGTCATTGTGCCCGGGGAGGCCTCTCGAAGTGAAATAATGAATCGCATTCTCTCCAATGAGCCTCAATTGCTCATGCCTCCTCCTGATTCCCATAAGCACCTGAATGAAAATGAGATTTCAATTCTTCGTCAATGGATTGAACAGGGTGCACAGTATAACGATCCGTGGGCGTATGTTGCTCCACGTCCAGTCGCAACTCCACAAGTGAAGCATGAAGAATGGGCAAGAAATTGGATTGATCATTTTCTTCTTCGTGGCATGGAGGCACGCGGTGTGCTGCCTGCCGAGGATGCCGACAAAAGCACGTTATTGCGACGAGTGCATTTCGACCTGATTGGTCTTCCGCCGTCGCCTTCGTTCGTTGCATCATTCATGCATGACCAACGTGATTTTGAGTTGGTATGGAGAGAGGTCGTCGATGATTTAATCGCGTCACCGCATTTTGGTGAAAGAATGGCAATGTATTGGCTTGATCTTGTCCGGTTTGCAGACACCTGTGGCTATCATGGTGATCAGGATCACAATATTTGGCCGTATCGCGACTATGTGATTCGATCGTTCAATAAAAATGTACCGTTTGATCAATTTACTCGCGAGCAGCTCGCAGGAGATCTCGTCGACGTGCCAACAAAATGGACGAAAGTTGCCTCAGGCTATAATCGCCTTCTTCAAACATCTCATGAAGGTGGAGTGCAGCTTCAAGAATATGATGCGATCTACACAGCTGATCGTGTAAGAAATATTTCTACTGTCTGGTTGGGGGCTACCGTTGGGTGTGCCCAGTGCCACGATCATAAGTATGATCCATTTACCATTGAGGATTTCTATTCGCTTGGTGCGTTTTTTGCAGATATTCATGACCGAGGCTTCAAGGGTAACGCACTCCCGACATCCCGTCCGCCAGAAATGACGTTTTTTACAGATGAGCAGGACGAAGAGCGGAAGCGGATTGAAGAGCAAATGTATGTGCACGCATCACGCGAGACGTGTGATCTGGCTGAGAAAAATCTAGAACGGCAAGAAAAAGCACAGGCGTTGCTCAGCAGTCTTCGAGTGAAGGTGAGTTCTCTATTAAGTGGCGAGAAGGCCAGAGATAGAGAAAAAGAGACTGCTGCAAGCGATCAAAATCCATCCATATTCGAATTTCAGCAGAAACTTATCTCTGCTGAAAAAGATCGCGATGCGCTTGTCCGTGAGTTTCGGGCAATGTTTTCTTCTGAACAATCGCGTCAGCGTTTTTTGAACCTTTTGGAGAGGCGAAATGAGTTTGATGCGCAGGCAACGCTTACGATGGTAACGGAGGCGAAAGAGCCCCGTGAAATGCGGGTGCTCCCACGCGGTAATTGGCTCGACGAGAGTGGTGCGGTTGTGTCAGCGGCCGTTCCTCATTTTTTGGGGACGGTGCCTGTGCATGATGGGAAACGTCCGAATCGTCTTGATCTTGCAAACTGGCTTACGCGGACCGATTCAGGGATCGGCGCACTGACTGCGCGGGTGTTTGTAAATAGATTCTGGTATTTGTTGTTTGGAGAAGGGCTGTCACGATCTCTTGATGATTTTGGTGGTCAGGGATCACCTCCGTCCAATCTGGCATTGCTTGACCAACTGGCTATTCTTTTTTATGAAAGCGGTTGGGATGTGAAAAGTGTTCTCCGAACCATTGTCATGAGTCGAGCCTATCGCATGTCATCGACTCCAACTCAGTTGCAACTTCGTGCTGACCCACAAAATCGTCTGTTTTCCAGACAGTCGCGGTATCGACTTCCTGCGGAATGTATTCGCGACAATGCCCTCTATGTGAGTGGCCTTCTCAACCTTCAGATTGGTGGAGCAAGCGTCAAGCCATATCAGCCGAAAGGATACTATCAGCATCTCAATTTTCCGGTTCGAACCTACAAGCCCCACACAGATGGCCGCCAGTTTCGACGTGGTCTGTATGTGCATTGGCAAAGACAGTTTCTGCACCCTATGCTGAAGGCTTTGGATGCACCATCACGGGAGGAATGCACCGCTGCACGTGCACGATCAAACTCTCCGACAGCAGCACTTGTGCTGCTTAATGATCCCACGTTTATTGAAGCTGCTCGAGGTCTTGCTGAGCGTATTCTCAGTAGTGATGCCCAATCAACTCGTGAGCGGATCGAGTACGCTTTTGAAGTTGTGCTGTCCAGAAAGCCCGATCAATATGAAATGGCCACATGCGAGGAATTGCTGGCCTCTTCGTACCGCGATGCAGATAGAGCCTCTGCACAAAAGACAATCACAATAGGTATTTCTGATCCAGACAAACATCTTGATGAAAAAGATACAGCTGTCTGGATGTCACTGACGCGAACACTGCTTAATCTGGATGAATCAATTACCCGAAATTGATGAAGATGATGAATACAGACCGTGCTGAACAATTGAGACGACGGACATTCTTAGGGCAGTCAGCATTCGGGCTCGGTGCTGCTGCACTGAGTACCTTGATCCATGATTCAGCCGATACTGCAGAACAAGGTCTGCGTAATCTCCCCCACTTCCCTTCGAAAGCCAAGCGAGTCATTTTTCTCTGTATGTCAGGAGGGCCGTCACACCTTGAAACATTCGACTACAAACCAGAATTGAAAAAACGTGATGGTCAGCCAATGCCAGAGTCCTTCACGAAAGGTCAGCCCATCGCTCAGCTACAGGGACAAAAGCTCAAGGTGTTGGGGCACCTCACAAACTTTTCACAGTACGGAGAAAGTGGACAGACCATCAGCGACTTCCTGCCATGGACTGCAAAGATAGCAGATGATATTACGATTGTTCGTTCGATGGTAACGGAGCAAATCAATCACGATCCAGCGCAGACATTCATCAATACGGGAACGGCAATCAGTGGGCGACCTTCTATGGGCTCTTGGGTGACGTACGGATTAGGCGCAGAAACCCATGACTTGCCAGGTTTTGTCGTGCTCACGAGTACTGGTGGCCGTAATCCACAACCCATTGCTTCGCGTCAATGGTCCTCAGGCTTTTTGCCAGGGCGTTTTCAGGGAGTGGAATTCAATGCGTCAGGTGATCCGGTGCACTACGTTCGACGGCCTTCAGGTATCAGCGTATCAGAACAGACCAGGGTGGTTGAATCAATTAATAGGCTCAACGAGTATCGTAACCGTGTTATTTTGAATCCAGACCTTGAGACACGGATCCGGGCCTATGAAATGGCATTTCGCATGCAGGCATCCGTTCCAAAGCTGATGGATCTATCGGATGAACCTCAGCATATTTTGGAGATGTACGGTGCAAAACCAGGCGATGGTTCGTTTGCATCAAATTGCTTGTTGGCACGTCGGCTTGCAGAGCGAGGTGTTCGTTTTATTCAACTGTATCATCGTGGCTGGGATCACCATGGTGACTTAGCACGATATATGAATGTGTGTTGCTCATTGACAGATCAGGCGGCGTATGCACTTATTGCTGATCTCAAGGCACGGGACATGCTTGATGAAACACTTGTCATCTGGGGTGGGGAATTTGGTCGGACCCCCATGTTTCAAGGAAAAGGAGGGCCTGGTCGTGATCACCACATCAAGGGCTTTTCAATGTGGTTGGCTGGAGGAGGTGTCAGGGGTGGGATGACGTACGGCGCCACTGACGAACTTGGCTATCACGCAGTTGATGATGTCGTCAATGTACGGGATCTGCATGCAACCATGCTGCATTTGCTGGGCATCGATCACAGACGATTTACATTTCCATTTCAGGGACTTGACCAAAAACTTACCGGCGTACTCCCAGCGCGGATTGTTGAACAGATCCTTGTATGACTTGTTCAATCATTTGTTGGACAGAAAGTCGCACGAGAGTCCTATGCAGCTTTTTAGGCCGAAGTGATATCACTGCTCGCGATAAAGTCAGTGATCAGTTGAGATAGTTCTTTTGTGACGCGCTGAAAGTAGACGGCACCTTTTTCTGCAGTTGCTCCTTTTGGATTTCCGCTTCCAGTATCGGGATGTACCTGTGACCATGGTCGTGGCGTCCATGCGCCGCACGGACCCATTGATGAAAAACCAAATGGACGTCGATTGCCTCGACCAGCTGCCTCCATGTGTACAAGCTCAGGTTGGAGATGGAGCATCAGTGACGTTTCGAGATCTCCTGCATGATCGCCAGGGTCTGAAAAGATTTCAGCCATGGCATCGAGTCGAATTTTCCAGAAGTCCACTACGAGTATGACGATGGGAAATTCGAGCATAATATCTCGGACGAGAGGCTTAAATTCATTTCCTCCATGACCATTGACCAGGAGGAGTTTGTCAATGTTCTGTCGAGTCAGACTTGCCGCGATATCTTTCAGAAGGCCGTAGGCGACTGGTGTAGAGAGATGAATGGTCGCGGCTTGATCTTGCTGCTGTGCATTGTTCCCAAATGGAATACACGGGAGTACGACAGGCCTGTCACCCCTTTCATAGGCCAAACGGGCTGCTTCTTCAGCAATAGACTCAGCCTCAAAGATATCTGTACCGTGGGGCAAATGGTAATTATGGGCTTCAGTTGCACCCCACGGCAAAACGGCGAGTTGAGGAGGGCTGTCAATGAGATGACGATAGGTTGCTTTCTTCAAAACGTGGATATGTGTGGTAGTTGGATCTGCCATAGGTCTCTTCAAATTGACTCCAGTTGAGAGGTGGTGGTGGTTGCTCGGCGTACGGTTGCATGGTCCATATGTTTGACATCAAGGTCCCCTGCCCGATCTCTACAGTATAATGCCAAAGTAGCTGACATGCAGTATCTGAAGCATTGCGGAGAGGTGTGCAGTACTCATGGTATGCCATGCAGAGTATGAATCATTAGCTGTTATTCGTTTTTTTTCAAAAACAGTTTAGACTCTTATGCCTCATCCAATTCACTCACCGAAGCCATCGCATTGCACTCTACGAAGATGCTATGATTTGGAATTCACACGATAGGGAGAAGATCATGCCAGGGTTAACGCGTCGTAACGTGATACAAGCGGGATTGCTTGGTGGTGTGTTCTCTGCGAGTCCTGTTCGCCACGCATGGGCGACACGGGCAAATGAAGAAATTAGGTTGGGATTTATCGGGTGTGGCGGACGTTCGAATGCGTTGATGGCTGCCTTTTCGGGAATTGATGGAGTGGTCATTCGCGGGCTGTGTGATCCTGATCATGAACGACTCGGGAAAGCCAACAAACGATTTCCCAAAGCGCAAGCGTGGACAGATCTGCGTGATCTGATTGCTGATAAGAATATTGATGCTGTTGTTGTGGCAACATGTAATCACTGGCATTGCCTGGCAACGATCTGGGCCATGCAGGCGGGAAAAGACGTCTATGTGGAGAAGCCATTGTCGCATAGCCAATGGGAGGGAGCCCAAACCGTTGCTGCGGCTCGTGCACTTGGTCGTATTTGTCAGGTTGGCACACAGCAACGATCTGATCCCATGCAAGCCGAGATCAAACAGTTTCTTCATGAAGAAAAAGGTCTTGGTGGTATAGAGACGGTTCGTGTTAACCGCATTGGTGTTCGTGAGCCAATAGGAAAACGCACAACCCCACTTGAGATCCCTAAAGATGTAGCGTACGACGTCTGGCTTGGTCCGGCTCAGGATGTTCCAGTTTTCCGCGACAAACTCCATTATGACTGGCACTGGAACTGGAATACCGGGTCCGGGGAAATGGGTAACTGGGGAGTACATGTCCTCGATGATGTGCGGAATGTTGTGTTTCGTGACAGCGTACGTCTCCCTCGACGGATTCAAGGTTTGGGGGGGCGCGTTGCTTGGAATGACGCTGGAGAAACGCCAAATGCGCACATGGTGCATTTTGATACCGGTTCCATCCCTGTCAGTATTCATCTGATGAATATTGCAGCATCGCCCGGAGACAAGAAGAGTCCAAAGCATCCTGGGCCAGGAAGTGGATATATCGCTTTCTGTGAAGGAGGACGGTACGAAGGGCAGCGTGGCCGTGGGGTTGCCTATGACCGTGATGGAAAGGAGATTCGTCGCTTTAAGGGGAACAGCGGTAATACTGTGCATCAGCAGAACTTCATTGACGCCGTTCGTGCACAGCAAGCATCCGTGCTGAATACTGATGTAGACATCGGCAATGATTCCACGGGATGGTGCAATCTCGCCAATATCGCATTTCGGGCCGGGAAAACCTATTCAAGCAAGGTTATCGATAATGGATTTCCAGACATGAAACGTCTTGCCCAAGAACTTGCCGGCGTTTTGTCTCGATACGATCTCGCACTCGACGGTGGTGAGGTGATGGCAAGTTCGATTTTGGATCTGAGTGAGGACGGGAGCCATTTTATTGGTTCTGATGCGGAGCAGGCGAACCGGTTCCTCAAACGTGAATACCGCAATGGCTATGCTGTACCCGATATGAGTTAGTGCTGCTCATGAGGAGGGTGTTGATTGAGTTGCAACACGTATCGTGTTCAGAGGATGTGCTGGCATTCTGGTCGCTACGCGGACCCAAATGGCTCTGGCGTCGGTTGCTGACATCGTGTCGGGTTGTTTCATGTACGGTGCTTTTAGACCGGCATGCTCTCTTGCATTAAAAAGCCATGAAAGCATTTGAGTCCAACGCAGCCCCCCTCATACACTACTGGGTGACATCAAAAAATAACGATGAGGATACTGGAGAAGGAGGATGGATGATGCGTTACATGGCACGGTCTTTTCTTCTGATATATCTGAGTGTTGTCTTGATCTGTTTGGTTCAACGAGCCTCCTCATCGCATGCCGATGAGGCTCGTGCATCTGAGGTGGGTCTTCGCATCGCCACATTTGATATCGATGCATCACCACCGGTTGGCCTGCGAATGGCCTACAATGATGTGATCCGTCCGGCTGATCTTTCATTACGCTGTCGTGGTATCATCTTGATTGGCGCGGGCAAGCCAATCGTACTTGCCGCTATTGACTGGATTGGGGTTGGGAATGGTGCCCACCAGGCATTTCGTCAAGTACTAGCGAAGGCTGTCCTTACGTCTCCAGAACGCGTGGCGGTTCAGTCGCTTCATCAACATGATGCACCTCAGGCAGACTTTACGGCCGAAGCACTACTTGATGAGATGCATATAGAAAACTATGACCGTTTCGATGGGGATTTTGCCCGCGGCGTGTTTGAAGATGCTTCCAATGCGGCAGCGAAAGCTATCCAGCATCCGCAGTCTCTCACCCACGTTGGTTTTGGTAAGGCGAAAGTCCATGAAGTTGCAAGTAATCGACGGTTGATTGGTGATGATGGAATGATCCGCGGGTGGCGTGGGAGTACAACAAGAAAGAGGGAGCTCCGAGAAGAGCCCGAAGGATTGATTGATCCTTTTGTTCATTCGATGGTACTGTGGTCAGAGGATATACCGATAGCAGTCATAACCTCCTATGCTACGCATCCGATGAGTTATTACCGGACAGGGGTTCCAGGGCCAGATTTTCCTGGTATTGCCCGTTTGCTTCGTGCTCAGGATCTTCCGTCGGCACTCCATATTCACTTCACCGGTGCTGGGGGGAACGTGGCTGCTGGAAAATACAATGATGGTTCACATGATAATCGTGTGACCTTTGCACTTCGTTTGGCAGCTGGTATGCGATCCGCCTACGAAGCAGCCGTTACTGACCGGAGACCAATCGCCGAAGGTGAGATCGGATGGAGTGTTGAATCCGTGACGCTAGGGTATCGTAAGGAGCTTCAGCGACAACAGCTTGCTGCATCGATTCGATCCAACGCTGACCAAGGTACCATGAATGATGCGGATGCCCTTGCATGGATTACTCGTGTCGAGAGCGGTCGGCCAGTCGATATTACCTGCCTGCGGGTGGGTGATATCCGTATGCTACATATGCCGGGAGAATTATTTGTTGAATATCAACTTGCTGCACAGAGCATGCGACCAGATCTTCATGTCATGATGGCCGCATATGGTGACTACGGGCCGGGATACATCGGTACGGCAGCATCGTATGCACAAGGGGGATATGAGGTAGACGTGGGGAGCTCCTTTGTGGGGCCGGATGTTGAGGACGTCCTGAAAGCAGCCATGCGTAAGTTACTCAAGGTTTCTCCATGATTCGAGATAGGAGTGATGAATGTATGGCGGGATACGTCACGTTGTTTCTTTGGCTCTTGCTTGGATCCCCTGCCGTCATCATGAAAGCCGAAGACGTTTCCTACGAAGACGATCTTCCACGTATCCCTCAGGTTCCAGTGGAGCATGCGTTAGGGACCATGGACGTTGCGGATGGATTTTCTCTAGATCTTGCGGTGGCCGAACCACTTGTTGCCAGTCCGGTAGCAATTGCGTGGGATGAAGATTGTCGTCTCTACGTCGCTGAGATGCGGGGGTACAGCGAACATGAGCATGAACGACTTGGGCGTATTCGCGTGCTCATGGATCATGATCGTGATGGTCACTATGACGAAGCCAAGATTTTTGCAGAAGACCTTGCCTGGCCAACCGCCCTGTGCTGCTGGGGCGGTGGACTCTTTGTCGGTGATGCCCCCGATATTCTTTTTCTCAAGGACACGGATGACGATAACACAGCCGATGAGCGGACAACCATATACACAGGATTTGGTACCGGCAATGTTCAAGGGCTTTTGAATTCCTTCCACTATGGTCTTGATAACCGAATCTATGGCTCGGCCAGTTCTTCCGGAGGGGAGATCTATCGGGTAGAGCACACGCAGGCTGTTGGTCATTCGCTGAGATTACGTGGTCGTGACTTTTCATTTGATCCTCTGCTACTTGATATTCGGCCGGAGACGGGTGGGGCTCAGCATGGCATGGCGTGTGATGACTTTGGGAATCGTTATGTCTGTGCAAATAGCGACCATGCTATCCGGTGCATGATCGAAGAACGCTACCGTAGTCGAAATCCTGATTTTCCAGCACCATCAGGTCGAGAAAGTATTGCTGTTGATGGGCCGCAAGCTCAGGTGTTTCGAAGGAGCCGCGTCGAGCCATGGCGGATTCTCAGGACACGACTACGAGCAAGTGGAATGGTTCCAGGGATCGTTGAGGGTGGTGGGCAGCCTGCAGGTTATTTTACGAGTGCAACAGGCATCACGGTTGCCGGTGGTGATGCGGTTGGTGACCTTCGTGGCATGCTCGTTGTAGGAGACGTTGGGAGTAACCTCGTGCATCGAAAACGCATTGTTCGGCATGGCAGTGGTGTGCGAGCGGAACGTGTGGATGTGGGTAAGGAACTGGTTGCTTCGAACGATATCTGGTTTCGTCCAGTGCAGTTTGCCAATGGTCCGGATGGAGCACTCTGGATTATTGACATGCAGCGAGAGGTTATCGAGCATCCCAAAAGCTTGCCTCATTCCCTTAAGCAGCACCTTGATCTCACAAGTGGGCGGGATGCCGGTCGACTGTGGCGGCTTACTGCGAAATCTGATGTCATGCCACCGCTCCCGTCACGACTGTCACAAAAGAACAGTCATGAACTCATCACACTCTTGTCACATCCGAATGTGTGGCAGCGAGTGACAGCCCAACGGCTTCTGGTTGCATCTCAATCCAAGGATCTGGTGCAGCCATTACGGTTCTCCCTTCATGATACAGGCGTCGATTATCTCGGACGGCTTCATGCGCTCTGGGCGCTTGACGGTCTTGATCAGGTTGTGACGAGTGATCTTGTAGTTGCCATGCAATCTCATTCTGCCGTGCTGAGAAAAGCCGGTATCATGATCGCTGAGAGACTTCTCCAAGAGGCGACGAATAGTCATCACATTACGACACTGTTTGAACACATCGCCAGAGAAGAGCCGGCGATGAGTGTGCGATTGCAACTCGCCTGTTCTGCAGGGAGTGTGGTCGAGCAGTCTATCCGTCAAAATATTCTCTTCGCCCTGCTCTCAGAGGATGGAAGTGATTCTTGGTGTCGAGTAGCAGCCTGTACATCAATGCATGATGATGCGGCTGACCTTACCAATCGATGGTTGAAAGATACTGAACGAATGGTGTCGAAAGAAACACCATTTGTCTTGCCGGTGTTGTTTCAACAGATTGGCAAGCGCGGTGATCGAGGCCAGATTGCCGCGGCGTTGGAATCCATACATGTGTTTGCAACCGTGCCTTCAGATGCTGTATCTGATTATCGCAGGCAGGCCACTGCCATTTTTTGTGCACTTGTTGATGCGTGTGAGGCCATGGGGCACTCACTCCTTGAGGAGTCAAAAGGCCAACCGTACGAGCACACGGTATCTGCAATACTGGAGAGTCTGGTCGAGTTCAATGGTGCTGTTCTCGGAGATCAACGTGCTGCTGTGCAGGATCGGGTTGCAGCAGTGCCTGGTGTGGCCCTTGGTGGAATTGAGCATCTAAAACCTTTCATCAACGACCCTCATGCAGCAGTTCGTCGAGCCGTGATTCGAGCAATTGATGATGCAAATGCCGAACAAGCAGGCGCACTGTTGCTAGAGGCTGCGAGCAAGGCACATGATACGGAATGGGATATGATCATCTCTGCAATGATGCATACGTCCGATCGTATCAGGATGCTTCTCGATGCGATTGAATCGGGCAGTGTTCTGCGCAGTGCCATCCAGCCGTCAATGCTTGTGACCCTTCGTCAATGTTCTGAGGCAGATGTAGAACAGCGCGTGCTTCGGCTATTTGGCCCACCGCCACCTGCGAACAGGCAACCCATGATTAATGCCTATCGTGCAAGCCTTCCGGATACGCCGGGGAATATAGCAAAAGGCCGTCAGGTTTTTCGTGCGCTATGCGCTAAGTGTCATCGTCTGGAAGGTGTTGGAAACGAGTTGGGGCCAAATCTTGCAGCCATGCAGTCGCGTGGTCCAGAAATCATACTGCTTGGTATTCTCGATCCAAATCGGGAAGTCTTGCCGGCCTTTACAGGAAGAACAGTCATTCGGAATGATGGACGAATCATTAATGGTGTTCTTGTTTCGGAAACAGATCAGACGGTCGTGATTCGTGCTGAAGAGGGTGTTGAGCACGTGATTCCGCTTGATGAGGTTACAACGATCCGAGATAGTGGACAGTCATTGATGCCAGAGGGATTTGAGAAGGTACTCCATCCCCGTGAGATGGTCCATCTGCTTGCGTATCTCATGGCTGCTTCAGGCCAGTAGGACGTCGCAGAGAACGGGTGGCGTGTACCATTATGGATATCGACAGTTGTTGCCTTATCACTGCCTGTGCTGCACTCAAAAAAACCCAACTGCGGGAGAACAACGTGCCGTCGCGAGGGTTTCACGATTTTCCTGTGTCACTCTCTGAGGAGATGTGATGAGGTGAAGGATCTGATGGAACGCGTTGTTTTCGAATGAATCCATGGACCAGAATTCCAAGCCCGGTGACTGCCAGAGCAGGAAGGAGAACGAACCAGCCGATGACAGGCAGGAGGCAACAGCCCATAATAAGTGCGCCACCACGAAGTATCTGCTGTCGCTTGTGCTCTGGGGCATCGCCAGGCCAGAGTCGGTCGCCAACGAGTAATGCAATCCCTCCGGCTCCAATAAGCGACCACATCAGGACAAGTCCGGCAACTGCGAGTACGAGGCCAACAGCGGGGCCTTTTCTGGCTTGGAGGATGGCCGCAACGCCGAAAAAGGTCACGACAGCAGGGATGAGTCCGATCAGCAGATTGGGGATCACACCGCACGAAGCAGTGTCTCGATAGTCTTGGGTGCGAGTAGGTGCCAACGCATAGCAAACCATCCACATTGACGGGATGGCAACTACGATAGCCGTGGCGATCAAAAACCAGATCAATACTGTGGAAATCGTCATCCGTGTTCCTCCCTGGATGCAACGCAACAAGCGGGCTTGGTGCAGTGAGTGACCCTTTGATTGAGTAGCCTACCCGACGGCCAGTCCGGGTGTACAGCATTCTTTTATACGGAGTGTCTCGTTTTTCTCCATTGAAATCTGCAACGTGTGATTTGAGCAAGAAACAGCATACTGTCTGGAATGCTGGAATTAAGCTTGAACAACTGTCTCGTTTGGTCCTACGAGATGACAGGCAACCTGATGGCCTGGCGCAATTTCGCGTAGGACAGGAACTTCGTGTTGGCAACGGTCTTCTCGGATGGGGCAGCGTGTATGGAACGGACATCCGGAAGGGGGATTAACCGGGCTTGGCATCTCACCAGCAAGGACGACCCGTGTCCGAGACTGTTCATGGATTGGATCGGGAATTGGAACAGCTGAGATGAGAGCTTGTGTATACGGATGTAATGGTTGTTGAATAACTGCTTTTGATTCAGCAAGTTCAACAACACGTCCCAGATACATGACAGCAATACGATCGCTCACATGTCGTACCGCAGCAAGGTCATGCGCAATGAAAATGATTGTCAGTCCAAGTTGTTTACGAATGTCGGCGAGCAGATTAATGATCTGTGCCTGAATGGAAACATCCAATGCACTGATTGGCTCATCGGCAACGATCAGATCAGGTCCTAGTGCAAGCGCCCGGGCGATTCCAATGCGTTGCCGCTGGCCACCGGAGAACTCATGTGGATATCGACGGATGGACCGTGGATCCATCCCGACAGTTTCAAGCAGATCCTGGATGTGTTTTCTTCGGTTGGTGCCAATGGTTGGAAAATTGCGAAGCGGTTCGGTCAGGATGGCTTCGATCGTCATTCGAGGATTGAGTGATGCAAAGGGATCTTGAAAAATCATCTGCATGCGTTTCCGCAATTCACGAAGACGCCGGTCCCAGATCCATGTGTGTCCCTTTTTCTTCCAGAAACTGTGAATCGGTTCACCGTCAAATAACACCATGCCATCTGAGGGCCGAAGGAGTTGTAAGAGCGCGCGCCCCGTTGTTGACTTGCCACACCCACTTTCGCCGACGAGCCCAAGTGTCTCGCCCTTTGACACATGAAAACTGACGCCATCAACGGCGCGTAGTTCATCTGTTCCTGTTTGAAATAAACCGCGAGACCGTGGTATCTGAAAACGAACTGCCAAATCACGAACCTCAAGCAATGCCGATGCTGGAAATGTCTGAGGAGTTTTCATGAGTGGTGGTGTCTGTGGTGAAAAAACCTGTTGTCTTGAAAGGCTTGGTTATTGGTGGCCTACGAGGGATGTTGGTCTGGTTGTCTCAAGGAAGGCGATAACGTCACGAATCTCACGATCAATCATGCGGTCAACCAGTCCATCGGGCATCATGGACGTTGTCAATTCATGCCGTTCGGCAATGTTTGACTTGAGAAAGCTCTGCTCCTTGCCGTTGCTATCCCGATAAAACTCTTTGCCGCTTCGTCCTCCCTTTCTCAGAAGTAGCCCGGTAAATATCTGGCCATCTGCGGTCACGAGCATTCGTGGATGATATTGCGGTGCAACATCACGGCTTGGTTCGAGGATCGATTGCAGAATATGTATTCGGTCGCCCTGGTGTGCAATGCCAGAGAGATCTGGCCCCACTGCACCACCACGACCGGCATGTCGATGACAGGTAATGCATCCACCAATATGATTACTATAAAAGACTCTACGGCCTATTTCGATGTCAATCGGACCGTCAACATTATCAAGCCGTGTGTGCCAGGCGTTTGTTTCTGTTCGTGAAGGACGTCCCGTAACAAAACCTGTCGGATTGATTACTGCATCAATAAGATCAGTCGAATCATGAAACTGTTTCTTGGATGCAAGAATCATGTTTGTTTCGCTGGGTGAAAGAGGTGTAAACCGTAATGAACGGAGCGCTTCGTCGCGTAGAGCCTTGACTGGATTTCTGCTAAGGGTAAGAAGCATCGAACGTGATACTGGATCAATTGCTTGCAGGCCTGAGATGGCATCCGCACGGGTTGAATCTGGCAGGTCTTTACTTGAGACAATCTGCCGAAGCATATTTTGAGCGGTTGTGCCCCCTCGAACGATCAGGGTCTGTGCAACTTCATGCGTAAGGAAATCATTTTGGACCTGCAGGAGTGTATGAAAAAGGCTGTCATCCAGTTTGTTGGACTGGGGGGCAATGAGTCTGAGTGCAAAGGCACGAGATCGGGGTGGCACATCAGTATTTTGAACACGTTGCAACAACAGTTGTTCATCGGTAATCCCAGCGGCGGGGCTTCCGGCTAAAGCATTGCTGGCAGCGAG
>MDSZ01160480.1_pt1 | contig 21159 bp, 24 predicted proteins | sample 811201 | NCBI WGS metagenome assembly MDSZ01 (sample SAMN05326647, study PRJNA326480) | marine metagenome | isolation source: seawater | place: Indian Ocean: North | collected 2010 | reverse complement strand
GATCACTGCCTTTAGACCACGAGATTTTAGCTTCGTTACGTAATCTTTAATTACATCAAGATCAATTCTAGAATGAGTATCTCTGTAGGTTACGGAACAGTAAGGACATTTAAGATTACACGCTCCTTCAGGAGAAATATGTGTGCAGATAACAGAGTTTCCATCTCCATTTTTATAGCTCATCATCTGCTGCTGATGTCGCCAAAACTTAATTCCAGTAGATGTGTACTTGTGTTCTTGGTCAGATTTTTCAGGCATGGCATCTTCTGTGACCATAGACACATCTTCGTAAAAAATGTAAATACTTGAGTATGGAGTGCCGTCCTCCAATCTTTTCATTACCTCTTTGGCCTTTTGCATGTCAAGCGGTAGTAAGGTACTATTATAGTTCTTATCAATAAACTCATAGTTCTCGATAAAATTATTAATCTTTCCACGATTTGCATGTCTATGGATAATAATCTTACCGGTTTTCTTGTGCTTGCATATTGACACAGTGTTTTGGTCAGACTCTTTTGTTTCAATAACGTCTAGGTCTTTAACGCTGATCGCTTTTAATTGATGTAATTCTTTCATTGTTTCTACTCCTTGAATAGATTTCCCAAGTCTTTGGGGTTAGCGTATGTTCGTCTTGTGTTTAGAAGATTGTACCAGATTAGCGGTGCATCAATAATCATTGAGCGTTTAAACCGAAAAAGTACATCCATGCAAAAATCGTAATCCCAAGCTATTTCTTCTGTATGTCGCCAAGATAGTTCATCAAAAACTTCTTTTGAAAAGGCTACATTGCCAGCGTGAATAGTCCAAGGTAGCCCTCCGCCGTAGGGTGCGTGAAACCCTAAGTCGTGGGGGTTTGGTCTTATGTCAGTATCGGGGCAGTTTGGAAAGTGGTGGTTGAACACATCTTCGCATTGCATCACTTGCATATTTTCCACAAAACTGAAGTCAGTATTAATTTGATATCCGTGATTTATTTGTACTATGTCGTTCTCTTTAAACAGTCTCTTTATTATGTCAACTCTTTGCGGGTGTGGTATATCATCTGCGTCATTTGATATAATGATATCACCAGTAGATTGCTTGCTGGCAGCGTCCCTGTTCGGCCCTTGCAACATAGTTTCTTCATGCCTAAGCACTTTTAACTCAAAAGAGTTTTTAAACTTATTTTCAAGAGCGTCTATACTGCCCGAATCTACTAGATGAGAGTTTGATATTGAAACAACTATTTCATCGGGTATCTCAACGCCGTCCTCATAGTGTCTCAGGATGCAGTTTAGATAACCAAAGTTACCGTTAGTTGCTGGTATGACTACCGATGTTTTCATCAAAGGATGCCCTTTTCTTTTAACAGTGTGTCTGTTCGTTTTCTAAGTAGGTCAAACTTAGATCCTTCTTGTATTGGGAACGTCTTTTTGGAAGAGTTATGCCAATGCCAAGTGAACGCTTCTAAGAACAGGTGATCTTTGGCGGTATCCTTTTTGTTGTAGAACCAGTCGTTTTCTACGTCTTCGCTCAGTTGTCTATCAACCTTACTGATCAACCACTCAGTGTTAAAGAACGTTGATGGAAAGATTGTAAAGTTGGGCCATTCTCTCCACAATTTAGCGAACGTATCCTTTCCCCACACTGTCGTATCGCCTAGAGCTGGCATCGTTTTCACAACGTCAAGCATTTTATACGAAAACTCGCTTTGTTTGTGCATCGCTAGCACTGTTGCACACGCCCCTAGATGTGCAAAGTCTGTGTCTCCACCCCACTGATACATGTATTCTTGGTCTAGTATGGACTTAAAATCTCTAAGGAAAACAATGTCCATGTCGGCCCAAACTCCGCCGTATTTGTGAAGCATCATGAGCCTAAAAAGATCTGACTTGAGGTAATATTTGCTATCAGAAGCATCTAACATTTGATGCTCATGTTCCATAGGTGTCCCTACGGCTTCTTCCCTAGCGTTATATACGTTTAACGTCAGGTAATCCTTGTAGGGCTGTATCAATTCATTGTCTTCTATGTTATAATCTGACCATATAATTAAATTAGTGTGATCAAGGCTTTGAGTTGCCAAGAAAGATTTAACGCATTCAAGTTCCTTGTCGTTTTTGACTTCTGTGTAAATGTGAAAATTTACCTTTTCCTTTGGGTACGAGTAATCTTCATCTTTGACACCCCTAAGCAGTTCTAGCCCAAGTCTGTAATCGAAGTATAGTTGGCTATCGTTTTCGTAACTAATATTAATCATTAAATATAATCCCGTAAGTTTCAGTTTGTTTGAATTTTTTGCCGTTTGACAGTATTGAAAACAGTTCTGCGTCCTCTTTTCTTTCTATATCATCTACAATTATAACTTTAAATTCCTGAAAGTCAATGCCTGTTTCAAGGATTTTCATTCTTTCTCCGTGAGCTGGGCCGTCTATGAGAACAGCGTGAAAGCGTTTGCCTTCTAGGAAGCTCTTTACCTTGTCTAGGTCATACCAACCATCCTTTATCTCAGCGTGGCAATATTGATTGTGAAAAAGCCCGCTGAACCTTATGTCCTCTTCAACAGAGAACATATCGTACCCTGCATCGACCAGTGATTTTGTTCCTTCGCCGCTTCCAAATTCCAGTATCTTACTACCCTTTGGTATGAATTCTTCTATGGTGCTAACCAGATCCTGTGATATACTCCATCCACCCTTTGACATTATGCATCCTCCACTAATGACGCCACAAATTTTATTTCTTCTTCTGACATTTCTGCGTTATTGGGCAAATAAAACCCAAAATCATTTACTTTGTCTGCGTTTGGTAAATGCTGAACGCCAAAATTTTTCGTCCAAAAAGGTTGCCTACCAAGCGATCCGCAGATGAGAGGTCTCGTTTCTACGTTATTGGTTACAAGGTTAGTTACTATCTTATTTCTATTTCTAGATATCATTGGATATGCAAAATTTGAAACAAACCTATCATCGGATGACTGGTGAGGCTTCCAGTCTGCACAAGTTATCAACTCATGATAAAGATTGTAGTTGTTATTTCTTTTCTGTATTACCTCATTATAGTTGTTAAGTTGATTTATCCCAATAAAAGCGTTCAAATCTGTTGATCTAAAATTAAACCCCATCATATAAAATTTGTAGAGAGAGTCAAAGTCATCTGCGACTAAGTAGTCTTTTCTGAGTTTTTTTCGGTAGTCTGGGTCAGTGTCCCTGTCCCACCCGTGACTTCTCAGACATTTCAGCAAGTTATATTTTTCCCTATCGTTTGTACATATTACACCACCCTCTATTGTGGAAAAGTGATGGCCAAAGTAAGTGGAGAATGACGACATTAGACCAAATGTTCCAAGATTCTTCCCTTTGTAACTAGAGCCTACCGATTCACACGTATCTTCTAGTAAAATAGTTCCGGTTCTCTCACATAGCTCTACTATTCTGTCCATTTCGGGAACCAGACCAAGAACCGATACTAGCATTAGTACCTTGGGGGGCAACTTGCTTGTCAATATTTTTTCTAGATGATCTATATCTACCGACAAATCTTCAAGATTGCAGTCGCATAGTACGGGCGTTAATCCTAGCTGACAAACTGGGGCTAGGTCTGTTGCCCAAGAGACGGCTGGAACTACTACCGCATCGCCTGAAACAATATCTCCAGATTCAAGTAGTGAATATAGCATTAGCAGATTTGCAGACGAGCCAGAATTAACAAAAACGGCGTGTTCACAGCCAATCTTTTCTGCCCATAATCTCTCAAACTCTGTTGTTAAATCACCCTTGGTTAGTCTGGGGTAACCAGCTAGCCAATCAGACAATAAGTCTATTTCGTAGTTCGATATAGTGTCTTTAACTAATGGTATCATTTATAAAATTCCAGTATCTTCTTTATTATATATTGTTGTTCTTCTAGTGTAAGATTATAAGCAGAAGGTAGAGAAATTCCCTGACTGTAAACTCTTTCGCTTATTTCAAACCTAGACCGATCAAAATCCATGTGATCATAACAGGGTTGCATATGTAGGGGGCAAAAAAACTTTCTGGTTTGTATCCCAAAAGATAGTAGATATTTTTCTAGAGCCTCTCTCTCGTCTGTCAGAAAAGAGGTAAACCACCAGACAGGGCTACATTTAGGATCAACCCAAACAGGTTTGAGGTGATCGAATACAGGCTCAAGTGACTCCATATACCTTTTATAGATTTTTGCTTTTTTATCCTTTATTGCTGATAACTTTTTAAGCTGTGATACGCCAATCGCTGCCTGCATTTCCGTGAACGCAAAGTTGTAACCTATCTCCTCATGTACAAACTGACCCTTTTTCATTCTGCCGTGATTCTTGAGTTGATAAACCTTGTCTCTCAGCTCTTTAGAATTTGTAAGAACTATACCGCCTTCGCCACAAGTGATTGTCTTGTTACCATAAAATGAGAGAACGCCTAAATGCCCAAACGTCCCTGTGTGTTTTCGGTCATGCTTAACTCCAACACCCTGTGCCGCATCTTCCACAACAAAAAGATTGTTCCTTAGTGCTATATCCAAGATAGAATCCATATCGCAACTTTGCCCATACAAATGTACCGGCATAATTGCTTTCGTTTTGTCTGTTATGACATCTTCTATTTTATTGACATCTACGCAGAAGTTTTTGTCGTTGATCTCGCAAAATACAGGTGTCGCACCGGTCATTATTACGGCGTTAGATGAGGCGACAAAGGTTATATTGGGAACTATTACTTCGTCGCCCGGACCTATACCTAAAGCCTTGAGACAACAGAATAGTGCAGCCGTACCGTTTGTGGTAGAAACAGCGTAATCAGCCCTTGTTAAATCAGTAATTAGACTCTCAAACTTCTCAGTCATCTTATGCTCTGTTACATAGGTGCTGTCTATTACCTCTTTTAAGTGCTTTAATTCGAGCTGGTCAATCCAAGGCTCAATTTGCGGTATAAAGTCCCTCATAAGACTTCTGCTCCTTCACCAAAGATTCTGTACACTCGTTTATCTTGTTCTTTGCTAGAAATCTCTTGTCGTTCAAAATAGCATCTAATCTAGCACATTCGACAAATGCCTCACTAAAGTCTTCTTCTTTTTCACAAGCTCTAATCACATCTTCCGCATCCCAAAGCTCCGTATTGATTTGCTTAAGTTCTTGAACCAGCTCTTCCGGAACTGAGATATCATCTTGTTCAACCGTCGCTCTCAATATATCCAACTCAGCACTAACGTGAGAAAGTTTTGTTTCATCTGTAATCCGTTCTTGCTTTATTTCCAAAATCGTTATTTTGTCTATAAGTTCGCCTACTGACACTTCAACTCTTGGCATAGCTTAATATCCTTTCCTTATGAGTATTTACGTTTAAAAAATCTGTTACGTCCCAGTTATATTTGTTCTTTAATAAAAAGTTTTTGTATGTTTTCTCCAGATCGTACCACTCCCTAAGAAATACTGATGGTAGGTTGTAAACATCAAACACTCTTTTCAGCGGTGTAGAAAGCATTACTGGGGTTGAGCCAACAAGCAACGCTTCATAGTTCCTATGTGTATCGTCCCCCGCCCCAGATAGACAGAGTATATATTTGTATTTAGACATCTTGTTCAAATATTGTGCAAACTCAAGCCTCTCCGTTTCTACCTCCACATACGGCAGGGATGACAAGAGTTTTATCTGTGCATCTCTTCTTGGGTTTGTTCCTACGTCGTGGTATGGTAAGTACAATTTATCTGACTTATTAGACCATTTTGGCGCTGTTAGCATGGCGTTGTTTAGCACTCCTTGGTTGCCGCCCGCACGTTCCTTCTCTTCAAAACCTATGGGTAGCGGTACGATTTTCTTATTGTTTACGTCTGGAGGATTTGTGCAGAACCAGTGCTTAACGTTTTCATTATTTAGTATGTCGGTCTCTTTGCCCCGAACGTTGTACGAAGATATCCCAGTAACCAGTGTAAACTTATTTTTTATTCTAGGTAAAAATGCTCTCTGGAAAGTCTCATCGTACAGGTAATCTGTCTTTACAAAAAGAATGTCATTCTCTTTGATATTTTCTGGCATTGGCTTTGGATGATTGTGCAGTCTGCTTACACCAGCGGCGGCATAAAAGCTTGCACTTGCATCCCAACAATGGTTTGCTACGGTGGGCATCCAGTTATAGTTTATAAGTTCAATCATATGTTATCACTGACCATTTAGGGGAGCTGTGTTGACCTAGAGGTTGACTTTCTCTTATGTCGTGATAAAATATATTATCTTGCTCACAATAAAAATCAATCAATGTTTTAAACGAGCTTTCCATGCAGTGGATTTCTTGTGCTTCCTCTAGGATTTTAGTGAAGTGAAAAATGTTTTCGGTAACATCGTTTTCGATTACTTTTAGTCCTCTGTCAAGGAAGTGATCTCTGTTAAGCAAGAAGCCGCGCGCAGCGTCTTCGTGGATAAAGATGTACGGCTCATTATTTGGATTTAACTTGTTAAAAACTCTTTCTTCTTCCGCTGGATCTCTTTCTACCTTGAAATAATTATACCTTACATCGTAGGGTATTTGCATCTGTTCGTAGAAAAATTCCCAGCAGTTTTTGTTTTGTGATAGCTCGGCTTGCTTTCCGGGATAGTATTGATGTCCGACCACCATAAGCTCACCCCCGTTTTCAGCCACAGCCCTCTTGACATCGCCATATTCATCGTCTTTGCTTATTTTTATGACTTGAATGTCGTCCGTATCTCTGTACATATATTCAATCATTGAATAGTAGTTTGATTTAGAAAAAACATAAACCTGTTTTCCTACACGTTTTTGTATGTAGCGGACCATACCATTACAATCTAGGTGGTCTCCAAGACCCAAGTGGTGGTGTATGTACAATTTGTTCATTAAACTAGTCCAATCCAGTGTAAAAGATATACCAAAAAAGCTCCGAAAATAAAGCCCCCAATATAATATATCATTAGTATTATCGAAGCCGAAGCTATTTCATCTAGGAGTTTGTTCTTCATTATGTAAACTCCGGCTTGTTCAGGTGGTCATATACCTGACCAACAAAGTAGGAACTTGTTCTTTGGGGTGCGTCTTTAGGAAACGGTTTCTTTTCAAAAAACTCATCATGTACAATCGCTTTATCCTTTACGATTGGGTAAATCACGTCCCGCAAAAAATTTTGATCTACTTGATATTTATCGTCAAAGCTGCCATTGTTGTGATTTTTTATCATCCCCTTTATGCCTTTCAATATTCCATTTCTTGCACCCCACATTCCACCCAATATTTCCGTAGCGTGGTATGGATGATCCCTGATTATGTGGAAGTCCTTGTCGCTATCAAGCCACTCATCTATAGCCACCTTTTCTCTCTCGCCAAGTCTTGAGTCTGTATCTCTGGAGATCATGGTGTCATGAGAATCGGCTGCAAAAAATCTCCAAAACATTCCGTTCCAGCCAAAGCCTGACATCGGGCAGCATTCCGCATCTAATTTACCCAGTTGTTGTATAATATATTCTGGAACATCTTCTCCGAGATAAAACCTACATGTCCAATCCGGGAAAAGCTCTTTTGCAATTTCTACATTCTTGATAGCGCCGAGGGTGTACTTAGGATTATCTCCCCATAGGCTGAAGGCTATAACTTTCATCAATCTCTCCGGCAAAAACATTGGTAGGGTCTTGAACTTGTTTCATCTACTGTCTCTCTCTTATCTACATTATAGCATTTAAATCCATTTTCTTCAATAAGAATCTTTCTAATTTCTGGCCAATGTTCATCAAAATGACATTCTAAAAGAAGTGAGTCGGTTTTCTTTAGCGTTTCCTTTGCCCCACGAAGTACATTTAATTCAGCTCCTTCAACATCTATTTTTATTAGGGATATTTTTTCCTCATCCGCAAAAAATGTGTCTAGGGTCACCGATTCTATTTCACCTATTTTTGAGCCATTCATCTCCAATATTCCGCACATCTCGTCTTGCTCACTTACGTGTATGGACTCTAAGCCATCTCTGTCGGAAACCGCCTTGTTGTAGAAGTATATATTTGAATGATGACCAAATCTCATTTCTAAATATCTAAAACTTGGTGGAAAAATCTCAAACACATGGATCTTTCCGGTAGCTCCAAGCAGGCTTGAAAACATGTGCGAATATACACCATGATGACCACCCACATCTATAACGGTATCGCCCAACGAAATAACATTGTTGTTTAACAATAAGCTCCAGTTTGCTTGATCGTGAGGATCTGTGTATGTATTGTTAGTCATTTGTAATCCTTTCCCTAGGAAATCCCAATTCTTTTCTTTTATTAAAAACCATATGATCCCTGCCTGAGTAGTGAAGTGTCTTTCTGGCCGATAAATCTAAGTCACCATAGTTCTCAGTACCCTCAACACTATAATGCTCATGGGTAATAATTACTTGGTCAACGTATCTTTCCTTTCCCATTGCTCTTACCACCTGTGTGAACTCGTCGTCGCAGTAAAGGCTTTTATAATCAGGGTGATAAATATAACCAAAGCGATCATACAAAGCCTTGCCAAGAATAGAAAAAGTAATAAGTTTCCCATTTGTATTCCCATCATCAAAGTGAACGCAACCGTCTAGGTTAGGAAAGTGTTTTTTCATTGCTTCAACTATTTTTTGATCCCAACTATAAACTTTAGGCACCATATCGTCAGAAGCACAAATAACAATGTCAAAACTTTTATTTTCCATATTTGAGTTAATTGCGCTTATTTTGTCCGTTCCACTATCATAATTAATTATGCCGTCCACCTCAGCGCGTTTAGAAAGCGTATAAAGTATACGCTCTTGCACATATGGGTCGGTCATAGTTGTATCTTCGGAGTCACAATTTATGTTGAAAAATATCTTGTTCCATGTGCTACAAGTAGTCACATACCTATCTAATACCTTCAAAAATTTGTCGGGTCTAGCTAGGGTCGGAAACTGTATCAGCAGATTCATTTATCCAATCCTCCAAGTTTGTATTGGGTTGCCATCCTAATATTTCTGCCGCTTTGCTGTTGTCAGCTTTGCTATTTCTAGCTTCGCCCAGTCTTTCTGGTAGGTTTATATATCCGGATTCTTCTATGGGGCCATCTATCATGCCAACCAAATCCAGTATAGAATAATTTTGTCCGGTTCCTATATTGAACACTTCGCCAAATGCTTTATTATTTTTGGTTGTGGACGCTAGTATGTTGGCTTGCACAACATCCTTTACGTTGGTAAAATCTCTAGTTTGTAGCCCATCGCCAATCACAGTTAGGGGTAAGCCTTCCTCTAATTGTTTTTGAAATAATCCTACTACTGGGGCGTATTGACCTTCTGTCGGCTGTCTTTCGCCGTATACATTGAAGTATCTTAAAATAACTGTTTCCAACCCGTAAAGCCTATAGAACATCTTGCACGCCTCTTCTCCGGCTACTTTGCTTGTAGAGTACGCATTTAAGCAATCGGTATTCATTGTCTCTTTTAATGGTGGCTGATTGGCAAGTCCATAAGCAGCGGATGTAGAAGAGTAAACAACTCGCTTCACGCCAGCATCCTTGGCCGCTTGCAATACACTACAAGTCCCAACCGTATTAGTCATGTATGCAGTTATTGGGTTTTTTATGCATGGCTGTATCCTAGACTCTGCCGCTAGATGGAAAACTACATCAGCTCCTTTAAAGTGATCTTTTATATCGTAATAGTTTTGAACAGAGTCTGTACAATAGGTAGCTTTTTCGTTATAATAAAAACCGTCGTGCGTAATCGCAGACTCGTCGTCTATTACAAATACCTCATACCCGTCTTTCACAAGCCTGTCAACTATGTGTGAACCTATAAATCCAGCACCCCCAGTTACAATCGCCCTCATAGTGATTCTCCCATTTTTTCTAGTTTAGAAGACATATCCGAGTTTTTTATAAACCTGCACAACCTAGAAGCTCTTTTAAAACAGTTGTGCCTTGTCCTAACCTGCGATTTTATTACATCAGAAAGTTGGTCATAATCACCGGACGGCTCTCTAAACAGAGATCCAAAAATACCTTCTAGCATACTTTGCTGCGGATCAGGAACTTTTATCTTTACGGAGTCGGCTTTTAGCAAACTGTCGAAGAGAATTTGAGAAGACACGAAGTTTATGTCCCCCACGAGATGGCATGTATCATACTTTCCGTAAAAACTTACAGCGGAAGTTACATCCACTGTCATATCACTGTAGCTTTCCTGCGGGCTTGGGTTGAACGAAAATACGTGATACTCATCTTCCTGCTCTTTTATATTTTTTAGCTGTTCATTTTCATCTAAGGATAATATGCAATTCTTAATTTTGTACTCTGGCGTGGGCATAACCGGCAGGAACACGTCAGCTCCGGGGTATATACCATTTATTTTAGATCTTACACCCTTTAAATTATTATTGGCTTCATAAAGATTGCTGAACATTGTAACCAAATTAAGCTGTGAGCATATCTGTTCTATTTCCCCAATATTTTCTTTTGTAGCCCCAGTCACATTAAGTGCCATTCCAATGTTTTTGCTGCCAGAGAGGTACTTAATAATATCTTGTGTCAGGAATTTAAAGTGGGTGATAAACATATCGGGCTTGACATAGTCAAAAGTGTCAAACGCGCTTTGTTGGTTTGGATGCCACATGATGGCTTCTCCACCAGCCTCTTGAATGCACCTATGGAAGTACATAGCCTCCGTAGACAAAACCGAACAATAATTCTGAATCAAAGTCTTCATATTTTTGTGATCCTTTTTAGTGTTTTTATATTTTCTATTTTTAGTACATTTCGAGAGTCGTTCTCTTTAGCCACGAACCTGTGATCTTTCAGTAAAACATTCACCGCCTCAAACAAAAATCTATTCTTGTACTCCGGATTGGAGATTACGGAATAGAGATTATTTATGACTTTCCTGTTACCTAAATACAGTATTTCATTCCAAAATTTTTCCTTGACTCCCACCGACAGGGATTGCAGTATATTATCGTTCTCAACGACCCCGATGTCGAAATTTTTGAACTCATCTTCTTTCTGGCACATTACTGTGGATCGAGAGTAGTCTATTTGCGAAAATACTTCTGGACTAATCAGCAAAGAGCCATTGCACATAATTATTTTATCATTGTTTATGTTGTGCATACATAGTCTTGCGCTTTCGCAGCAATTTGAGTTAAAGTGAATTTGATTTTCTACGACCCTAATATTAACATCTGCAAAGTTTGTTTTGACAAACTCTACGGTCTTAGCCGTTTCAAAGCCAGAGCATAAAACTATTTCAAACTTTTTGAACGAAGCTTTTATAGATTCCACCTGTCTTTGTATTAATGTTTTACCTTCTATTTTCATCAGCGATATTGGACCATAGGACTTCATCCTGTACCCGTGGTTTTCGCTGAACAAGACGACGGAGACAAGTGAGTCCACACCATCACGTTTTACGCCATCGTCGTGGACGGCGCTTGTTATGTATCTACTTCTCTGTCTCATATTTCCTATAATTTTTCTGAATAATAGATTGTTCTAGTAAATCATTAATCATTAAATCATAGTTTTGGTAGTTTAAATACAGATTGTTGACTATACCTTTGTGAGCAAACACAACTCCATTATGTTTGTCTTCAAAGCATACTATCGACTCCAGTTCGTCATTAATAATTTGATCGACAAAATTCATCATATCCACATCTACAGTGTTTCCCGCGCTTACTTTGCAAATGTAAGATCTTTGGTCTTTAAATATTTGAATAAATGCGTCTTTGTCGATTGCGTCCTGACTTACACTGTGTGCGTGCATGGTTAGCATACCGTTTATGCCAATCTCTCTTAATTCCTCAACTAAATTTAAATATATTTGCGTGTGTAAGTTTCTTTCTGTTACTGACAGGACCGCTGTTATCTTTTCTTTTGGGTAACAAACACCCTTTAACGAGTCAATTGTCTTTTTTAATTCTGTTTCCGTCTTATCCAATACGTCAATCACAATTCCAAAACTAGATTTTACTTCGTATGTAACGTCTTTCACCAACTCTTCATGCGATGCTCCCTCCTTATCTATATTTTTCACCCATTCGTAATCTCTAATCATGTTGCAGAACGTATCTAGTCGATAGAAGTTATTAACCTCTCCTAGAGAAGGTTCTGGCAATTCGGCCTTACCTTTTTCTATAAAACGTTCTAGTCTTCCTGTTTTACAGCCAGTTTGCCATACACCAAATGGTCCACCACTCGCCGGTGGCGAAATGTTAGCGAATATACAGTGTGAGCAGTTCATTGACTGTGGCATCTTAACCTCTTTTTGCAACTATTTCAAAGTGTGTGCCGTTAATAGTAGAGGTTTCTATATTTAACCCTAAAGAATTAATCATTGGCTTTACCAAACTGAGAGATGACATTGACTTACAACGGTTTAATATTTGGGACGCTTCTTGTTCATTTAGGGATGAATTTATAACAAGCCTAGAAAAAAGTCGAACATCAGTTCCACCAATAATAATCCTGCCGTTTAGTCTTAGTTTTCCGACCAAAGCGACTAAGCACTCGTGTATCTTCTCAAAATCAAAATTGTCCAACACGTCCTGAGCCATGATCTCGGAGCATTCGTTATCAGATATGTCCATAAGATTAATGTAATTGTCGGAGCATATGACATGTTTATACCCCTCTATTACAGGCTCTCCCATTTTAACAACTTGTATTTTCATTTCTTAACTCCGTAAGCCTTGTCAAAAATATTGTTCCAATTATTTATAAATTTCTCTTCCGAAAATTGTTCTTTTATGGTTTCCCTAGCTTGGTTCCCCATGTGTATCGCTAATTCCCTGTCTTCTAGTAGTTTCTTTATATATTCCTTTAGTTCTGATTCATCATTTGACATAAAGCCATTTTGTCCATTTTTTATTATTTCTGGAATCATGCACGTTGCCGTTGTTACAACTGGGCATCCGCACGCCATAGCCTCTAAAAGGGAAGTCGGGACTGGGCTAATCGTTGATGTGTTAAGAAACACCTTGGCGGAGTTGTACTCTGTTACAAGATCTTCTATAGACTCAGCGGGTTTTGATGAACCGTCTGGCGAGCTACCTAAAAGCTTTGTGTCAAACCCTTCTGTTACCCTCTGCCACCCAGCGTAGTTACAGCAATAATCCCTGTTTTTAAAATCATTAACCACGCTCAACACTTCTGGGGATTTTTCTTTGCGCTCCTCTACTGGCTTAAAGGTTTTAGTATCTACGGAGTGATGAATTACGTCCGCCTCACAATCAATGCCCCAATTACCCACAGAATATTCCGATATAAATATATTAAGATCGCCAACCATTGATTTAAACTGGTTAAGTTGGTCGTTATTCCAATGCGGTAATGGCAGGGGATGCTCAAGAGACACGAGCGGAACATCTAAATGTTGATTCAACTGTAAACCAATTTGAAATTGACCGAACTTGCTTTGGCTTAAAATAAAGTCAAAATTTATAGAAGTTGGTAGCCCACCCTCGGGGAGTATATAATAATTCTCTGGTAGCTTGGCGTAATTGTTGTCCCACTTCTTGCAGTCATTATATCTGAATGAATAGAAATCATGACCCGTTTTGCATAGCTGAGTTTGATATCTTTCGTGTGTATCAAAAGTTAGTATCTTATACTTCTCTTTCTTAGGGTAAGAAGCTTTGTTTATTATACCTGTAGTTTTAAACGTCATTTAGTATCTCCAGCATCTTTTGTCCTACATTTTCGTACGAGAAACTTTGAACTGCTTTAAGTCCAGCGTCTTTGGCTTTTTTGGCGTGCTTTTCTGGGTCACTTTTCCACGATTCATAGTAGCTCCTCATTGCTTGCGTTATTTGTTGTTCACAGGGTGTAAACCAAAACTCCCTCGCTGTAAACATGTCTGGAAAAGCAGAGTCTGAGCATTTGCAGCAAGAGTAAACGCCGTCCACACAAAATCCCGTAAATATATCGCCTTCATCTATAAATTCAGCCGGACCTCCAAAATTGCTACATATTGGAGTGGAACCAAAACCCACCGCATCTAAGGCCGGAATAGACCACGCTTCGCCACGGGAGGGTAATAAGAAGCAATCGCATGAATCGTGCAATCGGTGCATGTCTTGCTCTGGCAGCTTATTTGTTATAACAGCTTCTTTTTTATAATCAGATAAGTTGGGATAAATCCTCAACTCCGTTTTTACTTTTGTCAATATTGAATCAAGCTTTTGGTGTATAGCTTCTGGGCTGTGTCCAAACTTGTTTACCTTTAGCACTAGTGACACATCTTCAGATTTGTCAAATTCACTATGGAAGCATGTAGAGATACACTCTAAGTTTTTACGGTCATTTAGATCTCCAGCATAATAAAACTTAAACGTGTCTTTTATATCGGGAATTGTTATGCTTTTATGCTTTCTCTCATACTTCTTAATGTCGGTGGCGTGATGCACCAGTCTCACCTTTGATTCTAATCCATCTCTTTGTAGTGACTTTAAAAGTGTCTGGTTTGCCACCCAAACCTCATCCATCATCTCAAGCTGAGGAAACCAAGGTAGAATACGTATACTCAAGCTTTCCGATTCCAAAAATGCTATATTTTTTTGAAAGTTTTGAGAGCCTACTAGGTGGTGAGGCAAAACATGTTGAATACATACATCGCAATTAGAGCTGTCTTTATTTTCAAATTCTAATATCTTGCTTGGGATATCATTTCTGTCTGAGGTTAAAGTTATGTTTCTACAGACAACGTCTACACCGACACTATCAAGGGCTAACATTTGATCTATAGCCGCTTGAGACCAGCCTCCAAACTCTCTGTAATGAGCTATGTATAATACTTTCATCTAATCAGCCCCCTTTGCTTCATAACTTCGAGTCTCTTTTGTTCCCAACTATTTCTTCTTTCACACAGCGCTTTCATCTGATCGTATGCGATGTCGAAGTTAAACTCAACCCTGTGATTAATTCCATCGAAAGCTGCTGAAGACTCATTAAAATACATTCCCCCCGTAGAGGATGTAGCACTTCTATATAGCAAGTCTCTAGTCATCCTAGCCTCAAACCAAGTGTTCAACTTACTCTGGTCTCCAAGAACGTTTACAATTAACCACCTAGCCAAGTTGTTAGCATTAACTCCATACTCAACGTCTTGCGGTTTTTCTGCTGGTTGGTGGAATTTTGGCTTGGACGCCCAAGTAGCTTCTACAGGCTGTAGATCTACACTATCGAAATAATCTTCCCATTTCTTACCACTGAGATTCCACTGAAAATGCTTTTCAAATAACTCTCTCGTTTTCTTGCCCTTTTCTTTTCTCTCGTCGTCGGACTGATTAAAGAAGTCTAGAAAATACTGAGCGGCTAGATCATTGTCTGGGACAGCCCTCAAACAGCCAGTTTCAAGCTCTTTATAGAGAGCGGCGGGTTTGATTGGATAACCTTCTAGTTTTCTTATTTCACTCTCCATAGCTGAGTAATCTGTGCCGCAAACCGGAATACCACAAGCCGCAGCTTCGACATAAGGCAGGCCGAAACCCTCGCAGTTTGCATACTGGGTATACAAGTCAAAAAGACTTATAATCGAGGACAACTGCTCGTATGAAGCACCGTTCTTGACATTAGAGAGTGTTGACCCCCATTTTCCAGTAAAGGGCGACTGTGCCACAGCGCCACTAAAGAGAGAGGGGAATACATTCTTTGTTTCTGGGCATATATAGGTAAACAGAACGTGAGAACTTAGACCGTGTTCCTGCACTAGTTCAGGTAAATCCCAGCCCAAGTCAGGATAAGACGTGTGACAATACAGGTAGAATTTCTTATCTTCCGACTTATCAAGAAATTTTCTAAAGGCTTCAAACAGGTCGGGGTACAGCTTACGTCTTTGATTGCGCATCACTGTTCCGATAATCTTATACTCTGGATCTATTCCAAAAGATCGTTTGTGAGCATCCTTATCCTCTATCACCTTGTAGGCTGGGTGGGCAGACGGGGGAGAAGAACCAAGATATTTTATTCTTCCGTTTGACTGGTCGTTCAAAACGCCTCCAGCCCAATCCGAATAAGTAAGACAAGCATCTGCGTTAGAATATGTTGCAATCCACTGTCTAGCTTGAGGTCTTGCGTCCACAGTCGGCATTATAGCCCATTTAAAATAAGGTCTAAAGGGGGAGCGTTCTGCAAAGTCAAGCATCCAGAAATCCCTAATATCACAGACCACATCAGGCAGAAAGTCTAGGCACACATGTTCAAATATCCATTCGCCAAACTGAGCGGCTCCGGACGAGTTATACGCATTTAGTTCTTCCTGTTGAGCTTTTGGTTCGCAATCAGTATTGGGTACAACACCATAATATCCCCAAGGAATCCCTGCTGCTCTAGGGTCATTTCTTTGCCCGTAAGAAGCCATTTCAGCAAGCTCATATTTACCCGTGCTGTGTAGGTAATTTAATATTTCTCTGGTATAGGTAGCATAACCCGTATTCAAGAACGTAGCTTCGCTACAGAACAGTATCCGTTTTTTTCTCATCTTATTCCTTATCCAAACATCCGAAATCGAATTGGTTAACCCTAAAAATGATTTCTGTATCACTTTCTGAAAATACGTTTTTGGCTGAAGCGTTTACGGTTATCTTCATGCCTGATCTTCCGAGCTTTGCTATGGTTCTGGCTCCACTATCCCAAGCTATAAATCTTAGATAGGTAGGGTATCTCTTCTTTTCCCCTTTTTTGTTCCTAACGTATTCATATGTTATTAAAGTAAACTCGCAAAATTCTGCGTGTTTTGAATTTTCTTCGGAAATCTCTACCTCTGGATCGTGGTACAAATATCCCGTAAATAGGCAGTTATTCATTTATCCTCCAATATATCTACATAGTAGTATCCAAACCACAAAAGTCCAAATACTTTATTTAAATTTCGTGAACTTTGTCTACTATAAAAGAATTATTTTTCTGTATCTCTCCACAGAGCAAAAGATTGTTTCCCTCGTATATAACATACTGGTATTTCTCTCTGGCTTCTGGGAATATAACAACGTTATCAATAGAACAAGTGGAATCTTCTATGGTTAGAAAGCTCATCAGCTTGCCCTTTGTTTTCCCCTTTTTAACCTTATGGTTGTTTACTCTGTTTACATTTGCTGCAATACATATGTCTTTACCTGTTTTGCCGTTTAAAACATCAAGGCAACTAGTATTGGCAGAAGACGTGTCCGAAGACTCAACTCTGGCTAGTGATACTGGGCAACCTAAAAACTTATTTTCTTGCTCGATAATCCAAGCGGGGTCATCGCACAGGTCATAGGGTGGGTTGTGTAGCATCTCGGCTTCATTAAGAACAACTTGACTCCTTTGCTGCCTCGATGTGCCTCCACCCTCTTTCTTTGTGGGTGCGAGTTCAAGAAGGCACTCATGTAGTGAGTCCCATTTTCTTTTTGGATAATTATCAATCAACCAATTCATCTCAGCTTTTGTTAACTCTCTTATGATTAAATATTCATATAAAGCTTTGTTTCTAGAGACATTAGTGGCTTTTGTTGAGAAGAACCCTATGGAAGCTAAAGATTTAAACGCTGTTGAGTTTATGTTTGGGGCTACGTAAATTAAGACATCCATCCAACTGAACTCCGCAGGATCTTTACCTAGCTCATTTGATACCTCCGTAATAGCTTCCATCACCTTTGTTCCAGTAACCCCAGTCAGACCTTTAATGTCACGAATACCAAACTGAATATCTGTGCCAAACATCTCAAACTTCTCAGAGAAATTGTTTAGTTTAGGAACCTTAACTTCTATGTCAAACAATTTAGCTTCGTTAACTAGCTCATAAATTTCTTGGTGCGGGTCTTGCTTTTCATTCGCATAGCTTAGGTAAGCCAGAAAGAATTCGTTTACATGATTTGCCTTATACCAAGCAGACCAGAAAGAGTCAACTGCGTAAGCTACAGCGTGCGACTTGTTGAATGAGTACCTAGAAGACTTTTCAATCCACCCAAAGATCTCCGTGGCAAGTTCTGAATCTACCAGTCCAACCTCTTTGCAACCAACAATAAAATCTTCTTTGATTTTCGCCATGAGGTCAGCCTTTTTCTTACCGATTGCCTTCCGTAAATCATCGGCTTTTTTAAGGTCAAACCCAGCTAGTTTTTGAGCTATACGCATAGACTGCTCTTGGTACACCAAAACCCCATAAGTCGGTTTTAATACTTCCTCCAAAGAGTCATGAAGGTATGTGACATCTTCCAGCTTGTTTTTTCTGTCTACGAACCTTTGTGTCATAGACTTACCATCAATAATAGCCTTCAAACATCCGGGTCTGATTATAGCAATTAAAGCGGCTAGTTCTTCTAGGTTTTCTGGAGCCAGTTTCTTTGACCAGCTTCTACCAAGATTACTCTCTAGCTGAAATACGCCCTTTGTCCTGCCGTCCTTAAACAGCGACCAAGTTTTCTCGTCTTTATAATCAATCATACAAATAGTTTTCCATCAGCAAAAGCTTTTTCAAATTTCATGTTACGATATACAGCACGTCTTGACTTTTGCAACTTAATAAAAATGTTGGCTGTATCCTTTACGTCCTGAAGTGCATCGTGAGCGTTTTCGCTCGACAGACCCATTCTCTCACGAAGAGCATCCATACTAATAGACTTTACGCTTGGGTCACCCTCAGTCCACAGCCATACATCGTCCATGACATCAATCTTATAGATTTGATGAAATAGCTTTTGGCACTGCCTTTTGTCGTCCCAAGGTCCGTACTCTTTGCATAGACGATTTACGATGTGCATATCATAGCCTATAATGTTAAACCCTGCCGGTATAGGCGCGAAGTAAGGTGTCCCCTTCCAGTTGTACTTGTTTACAAAGGCGCAAAACTTTTTCCATACCCCTTTTGGCAATGGCGCTCTTGCTAGTTTTGATCTGGTCTGACCAGTAACCTTTAAAGCACCCTCTTCTAGTGGGTCTACTCCAGCCGCAATCGCCTCGTCATCGTCAATGATTGGACGCATCATGCTATTAAATTCACCCTTTAGCCTAAAGTTTCTTCCATCCAAAGCAATAGCGGCTATTTGGGTAGGCTGACATTTCTGTGGATTGCGTCCACCCGTCTCGAAGTCAAAAACAATTATATCTCTGTTCATACTAATTCCTTAATCATCATGAGTTTATCTAACAAGTTGATGCCTAGAACATCAAACTTTACATGTCCCAACGCTTCTAAATCAGCCATTTCTAGGCCAGCTATCTTTTCTGATCCTGTTTTAGGGTTTACCATTGGGCATACTTGGTAAAGAGGTTCTGCTGAAATAACGACACCCGCAGCGTGTTTCCCCTGCGTCTTAAATGTACCTTCTATTTCAATTGCCTGCCTAAAGTATTCCGAGTAGTCTCCCTTTAAGTCTCCAGACTCTGTTACATAGCAATAGTCTCTGAGCTGATCTGAATTATTTACTAAAGCCCACCTTATGATAGACCTATCTTCTTCGTCCATGTCCGCTAGTTGGTCTGAAATTGCAGCTTCATCCGGTATTGCTTTTGTTATCTCGTTCATCTCCCCGAAGCCACAGGCAGCATTTACACGTAGCACCTCTTTTATAGCGCTTCTACCTTGTAGTCTTCCAAATGTTAACATCTGACTTACGTTGTCTTGCCCATATTTGGTTTTTAGATAGGTAATTATCTCATCCCTTTTACCTCCCGGAACGTCTATATCAATATCTGGAAGGGATATGTGGTCCTCTGTGTTTCGGCCCGAATTGTAGAATCTTTCAAACAAAAGGTCAAACTCTATAGGGTCAATCTGTGTGATGCCAATAAGATATGACACGAGACAGCCAGCGGCAGAACCACGACCCGGACCAACCATCCAGCCATTTTTTTGGCAGTGAGAAATGATGTCCCAGACTATAAGAAAGTAACCAAACAGGTCTGCTTTTTCTATAACTTCGTATTCTGTCCTGAACCTATCTCCATATTCCTTTTTCTTCTCTGGGTCTGTAATTTTATCCGCAAGAAGATCAACCCAGCCCTGCCTAGCCAGTGATCTCAAATATTCCTTTTGTGTTTCACCATTAGGTGTAGAGAACTTAGGGAGCATGGGGTTGTTAAGTATGTTGTAGTTTTCACACTTATTATAGATTTCCCTGAAGAGGTCTAATTTGTTGTCATTGATTATTACTTCACCAACCTCGGTTTTGTCTCTTAAGAAATATTCATTGCACTCAAAGAAGTGGTGATTCTCTATTTGGTCACCAGATTTTAGCAATTTATTTACTTTGGGTAGTGTGGTTTTCATACTTGAACACAAAATGATTCTATGTAGATCCGCTTCGGATCTGTCTACATAGTATGTGTCCATAAAACAGTCGCTTTTTTTATAATAATCGTCGCCCTTTATCGGAGAATCAGATTCATTTTCAGCTATAGATATCAGGTTTTTGTTGCTACAAACCGAAAGCAAGAAAGAGTGATCTAAATCACCATTTAAATCTATTGCCGAAACAATGTTGATTAAGTCTAGCCAGCCATTATAATTCTTAGCAAACAATGAGAACTTATCAAACGAACACCCTATAATTGGTTTTATGTCGTTAGCTATGCAGGCGTTGTAGAAAGCGACTGCGCCAGAAATGGATTTGTAATCAGCTATGCCGCAAGCTGGGAAAGAGTTTTTTCGGCATTTTTTAGCGAGATCTCTCGGCTTTGAAAAGCCCTTTTGTAGAGAGTAGTGTGTGTAATTACACAGTGGAAACCAGTCCATGTTCTATCCTTCTTCAATATAAAATTCAATATAAGGACGGTCTTTGTCCAGAACCGCCAAACTGGGATCACCAATACATACACTATATAATAGCGTGTGGTCGTCTAAAAGTCAAGCAAAAAATAAAAAAATTACCAAGCTCTACAGCTCCAGTATCTCGCTTTGTGACGTGGACCGGGATTGTCACAATTGTGGCGAGCGCGGAAGCTCTTTCTTCTGCCGGGAATGTTCTTTTTAATTTTCATATTAGGGTCGCCAAAGTTAACCTTAACAACATTTCCCTTTGGATTTTTAACGTAAACGCTAAACTTTTTCGGTCCTTTGGGCGTTCTAAACGGCTTACCAAGTTGCACTTTACGACCCTGATACTCAGCGCCCCTAGCCGGTATTAAGGTTCTGCCGTCCTTTTTGTAGATACCTTTTCTATCATATTCATATACCTGACCAGTCTTTGGGTCTTT
>MDSZ01113990.1_pt1 | contig 21179 bp, 19 predicted proteins | sample 811201 | NCBI WGS metagenome assembly MDSZ01 (sample SAMN05326647, study PRJNA326480) | marine metagenome | isolation source: seawater | place: Indian Ocean: North | collected 2010 | reverse complement strand
TGGCGACTCTGCCATCAGTTTTGCAAGCATTGGTGAATGGGACGCAGGAAACTGGTCAATTCGCAACGGCATATCTACTCCCGCAGACATCCCATCTGGATTACTCTGACTATACTCAAGTCCTTCTTCAAGAATATCGTTCCATTCGCTCCCCAACACTCCCTTAAGGTGGACCGCACCGTCACGATGAAATTTTTTGCGCTCGTTCTCCGTAACTTCGCGCATGATTCCTAATCCAGACATTGCTTTTCTCTCTTCGTTCGGTGTTAGCATAACAGAAATCATATTGTAGACAGGATTAGCTATGGGAACGCCAGTATTTGAAAATATCGACTATGAAATCCACGAAGGGCGAGCTCGCATCACATTGAACAGGCCAGAAAAGCGGAATGCTCTTTCAATTGAATTAGTCGAGGACTTACGCGCTGCTTTATGGGAAGCAGACGATGACAAGTCAGTGCACTGCATCATTTTAAAAGGTGCGGGTCGTTCATTTTGTGCTGGCTACGATCTTGTTCCATCTAGGAAAGGAAAAGAGGACAAAGAAGAACGTCGGCGAGGTATTGGTTTCGACGACGATGCTTGGCAAATCGAAAAATTCCAGCGTTGCCTTCGTACACTTGCAGAAATGCACAAGCCTTCAATAGCGCAAATTCACGGACATTGTTACGCCGGCGGAACGGACCTCGCTCTTTACTGTGACATGCTTATCTGCGCTGACAACGCCAGTTTCGGGTATAGCGCACTGAGAAACATGGGCGCCGCACCTAACCAGATGTGGCTCTACCATATTGGCCCACAATGGACCAAAAGATTGCTACTCACAGGCGATACCATCAATGGCAGGGAAGCGGCCCGACTTGGGCTCGTGCTGAAATCCGTTCCCGAGGATTTGCTAGAACAAGAGGTTGAGGGACTCGCCGATCGATTATCCTGGGTCGATGCTGACATGCTGAGCGCCAATAAGCGAATCATCAATATTGGAATGGAATTAATGGGCACCCAAACCTTGCAAAGGTTAGCGGCGGAAAACGATGCAAGGGCGCATACCGCAAAGGCCGCAAAAGATGTTTTTCGACAGATCGCGAATGAGGGTCTGAGAGCTGCTTTGGACGACCGCGATCGGCCTTTCGGGGATAGTCGGGCGAGAGTCTCCGGTCCAGAGATACGTGACGCAGACGGCAGACTAATCGAATTAAATGAATGAAGCCAACAACCAAAGTTAGTTAAGCTACTTAAAGCCGAAGGCATTGACTTTATTAAATAGCGAGCTAGCACCTAAATTAGGTAAGTGGTGGGAAAGAGTATCTAGTTTTAGCTGGTCAACTGAGACAGCTAGCGGTTTAAAAAACATCGAAAGACTCAGCTTCGTTTTCGACCAGGCGGAGACATAATCCACATTGGTTTTGATGACGATACTTTTGCCCAGGTCGAGCCATTTTCTTCAACCTGAAAAAGGTGCATAACCTCTTCTGCAACATGTTCAGGCGACATGAAGACAGCGCCTTCCACTCTTTGCGCCTCGGGGATAATTCCAGTGTCAATGCCGCCAGGACACAAAGCGTTTATTCTTAGACCTTTCTCGGCCATCTCAGCGGCTACGCTGCGTACTAATCCTGTAACCGCATGTTTAGTCATGGCGTATAAAGGATCGATCTCATAAGGCACCACACCAGCAAGTGATCCTGTAACAACAATACTACTTCCTTCTCGCAAAAGCGGTAAAAGATAATGCAGTCCGAATACAACACCATCAATATTAACGCCAAGCAAACGACGATAGCGATCAGTATCAAACGCCTCGAAACGATAATCCGACAATGGTGCTTTTGACGGGGCTGTCTGAATACCCGCGTTCAGAAATAGGTAATCGACATTACCCAAACTTTCAGCCACCTCATCAGAAACGGATTGCCAATCTCCCTCATTAGAAACATCACATTTATGGTAGTGACCGCCTCTTTCAGTAACCGCTTCATGTGCAGACTCGCTGATATCAAGTCCCCAGACATTGGCGCCTGCTTGCACAGAGATAGATACTAAAGCTGCTCCAATACCAGAGCCGGCTCCCGTTATGACAATATTCTTACCTTCAAACGAATTCATGACTCGCTTTTCTCCTAATCATTCATTTTCATCAGCAGAAATCGCAAACTGGACAGTCTTCGAGACGCTTCATGATCAAGCAAATTATAATTAACCAAGGAAATCCTTTGGAGATCATACTATCACCGAGGAGTGAACATTATCCCTAGATACTAATAAGCAACAACACTTTTACGTCTGCAGTTAGAAAAGATGGATATTAAGGAGCCTCACTGACATTGATAACAGTTGAGCAATCGCTCTAACCAGCATAAATTGCGCGTCTTCGATAAATCGAGAGTTAATTATGGCGAAACCCGAATGGTATGAAAGAGCCATTGCCGCGGCAAGAATAGATGCTGAAGTTACAGTCGACGACTGCAAAATTCACTATGCAACCTGGGGCGAGATCGGCAAGCCGGGAATTGTTCTCATTCATGGTAGTAATGCGCATCTCGAATGGTGGCGTTTTGTCGCGCCTTTTCTCGCTGACCATTTTCGAATTGCTGCTATCGACTTGTCGGGCAATGGAGATAGTGGTTGGCGTAATAATTACACCGCCGAGATGTTCGCCAAAGAAGTCATGGCTGTTGCCCAACACGCGGAGCTCGGCGACAGTCCATTTATAGTCGGACACAGTTTCGGTGGCTACATTGCGCTCGAAACAGGCTATATCTATGGAGACCAACTTGGCGGAGTGTTGTTCTGTGATTATGTTGTTCCCTCACCTGAACTTTTCGTGCAGTGGGGACTTAGTGCCGCGGAGAATGGTCCTGCTAGACCAACTAAAGTTTATAAAAATCTCGATGATGCCCTGGGTAGGTTTCGTCTTCTACCGGAACAACCCTGCCAACACCCCTATGTTATCGAGTACATCGCCAAACAGTCACTTCGGAAAGTAGACGATGGTTGGACTTGGAAATTCGATCCATCCATGTATGACTATTTGGAAATCAGTTCAGAGCAGCCAGAAAAGCTAAGAGACATGACATGTCCTTCAGCGTTTGTCCTGGGCGAGTACAGCGAAGACTACAATTCAGGAAGCGTTGCCTTCACTCAGCAAATCACCGAGGGTAAAGCCCCCATATACCAGATTCCGGGCACGTATCACCACTATATGTTTGATGAACCGATCGCAGTATACAGCGCTATTAACGGCATTCTCTTGACCTGGTCAAGCAGTTCGTCTCTGGCGTAGAAAAATGACTCTTTGTTAAGACAATTTTTCGCTATCCTACGATAGTCATCGCAAGCAATCGCTGACAATGGAACTCAGCAGAGTAATGATCTGCTTAGCAACCGCAGTCTTAGGGATGTAATCTCAGTTTAACTAGCTGTGTTTCCCTGTCAGCGAAAGTTCGATTTGGTATACGACACTAATAGGATCGCAACAAATCCTTTCTAAGGATCTAAATTGTTTTTACTCTAAACCTCTACTCAATTACATTTCGTTAAAAAGAAGGTGATCATCAGTTCCAATTAAGCAGAAGTAATCTGTAAATCACTATTAAACAAGGTGAACCAATCCATGAATAAGTCGATAGAAGAAGCGGCAGAATTATTGAGAAATGCCTACATTAGTGGACCCGTGAATCCATTAAGGCAATTCGTGGAACCGACCGACGCCGACTTAGCTTATAAGATTCAGAATACCAATACGGAACAGTGGTTAAGCGAAGGACGACAAATCGCCGGTTGGAAAATCGGTTTGACGGCCAAAGCTGTTCAAAAGCAACTCGGCGTTAATCAGCCCGACTTCGGCGTGCTGTTTTCAGATATGGCCGTGCCAACACAAAGCATCTTTCAGATGAACAAAGTTATTCAACCACGAGCTGAAGCGGAAATTGCTCTCATACTAAGAGACGATATCGACCACCCAGACGTAACACCGGAAGACATTAAAAAAGCGATCGAATATGTCGTCCCTGCGATAGAAATCGTCGACAGTCGCATTACAGATTGGCGTATATCCTTTGCAGATACCGTGGCCGACAATGGCTCTTCGGCATTTTATGTTCTTGGAGAGCAAAGGATGTCGCTAAACGATCTGGACCTTTACACTTGTGGTATGGTGCTTGAGGTGAATGGTGAAATAGCCTCTTTAGGTGCAGGCGCTGCATGCTTAGGTCATCCACTAAACGCTGCCGCCTGGCTAGCACAAACCATGATAAATAGAGGCCAACCGCTTAAGGCCGGACAGGTTATTCTAACCGGCGCACTTGGGCCAATGGTTGACCTGCAGGCAGGCCAGCAAATTTGTGCAAAAATTGGTGGGCTTGGACAGGTATCTATTGAAATTCAACCTTAAAAAACTATTTGATGTTTTGAAAGAGCGAATGTCAAGAAATCGGAATAAATAAGCAAACTTATCTAAGGACTGGCTCAGACATTAATCAAAGATGAAAGACAATGAAAACACCTGCAAGGAAAGTCGTCGAAGCGTTTGGTGATTGCGAAGCTCTCGCTTCTATGTACGCGGAAGATATAGTTTGGAGGCTAAACTATTCGCTTCCGAAAAATATTGCTGGACCTCATGAAGGCATCGACGCCGTCAAGGCTTTTAACGATGCAGTGTTCAAGAAAATTTATGACGGCACGAACATGCAGGTGACTATTCATGAAGAAATAGGCGATGACGCCTCCAGCGTTGTTCGATTCGACATACACGCCACAAGTAAGCGCGGAAATAGCTATGATGTAGAATACGTACTCTTCGCAAAAACAAGAAATGGTAAAATTATTGAGATCATCGAGTTACTTGACACTCTCGCTTCAACAGAACAACACCAAGGAAATCCAATTGGTATTCCTCCTTCTTTAGCTATTCGGCAATAATCAATATCAAATTTTTCATAGATGCTACGGTTAAGCGCAGTCTCACTTTGGCGGCCCAATAAATTTGTCTGGGTATTGACCCAAACACAATAGCAATACACAACTAGCGCTAAAACAGACGATGCAATAAGCGAAGCCAATGGCATAGCTCCCTGTCACATCAAAAATCAATGCAAAGAGCGACGGTGCGATACCGGATGCCAATGCAAGTGCGGCATAGAGCCAGGAATAAATCTTTGCGTAGTGGAGCAGTCCAAAGTACTTTGCTGCAAGAAACGACATGAGGTCCAGCTCAGCCCCTGCTGCAAAACCCAGTAGTCCACCGGCGACGCAAGCCAAAACAAACACTGGCTCGCCCAACAAGATGACTGATCCCAGCACCGAGAGAGAAATCGCTAGAGCAGCTACACCAGGGGCCCAGTAGTGATCCACGAGGTAGCCAACAATAAGACGACCTGCGATGACTGATAGTCCTAGGACACTGATAACTGTCGCGGCTTTCTGCGCGGGAATGCCTTGGTCGGTCAGAGCTGGGATGAGATTAGGGACGATACCCGACATAGCGATATAGACCAGGAATATCGATATCAGCAAAATCCAAAACCGATAACCTGCCGCTGCTTCGACAAGAGTCAAACCCGCTTCAGCTTCAGCTCTTTCTTCAGGTTCTTCGGGTTCAACCCTCGCCGGGTGAAAGAAGAGAGAGACCAACGGCGCTGCGAAGCAGAGCGGCAACGCAGCAAGCCCCAAATAAGCCGTTCGCCAACCGAAATTTTCTACTAACCAGACGGTGTATTGAGGGATCAGAATCGCACATATTCCGGTGCCACTCAGCATAATGCCAAGCGCCAAGCCTCTCTGATGAAAAAAAGTCGCAGTGACGGCTCGAGTCCATGTAACAGGTATTGTCCCGGCACCGAGGACAGCCATGCTGGCGTAGGTCAGATAGAACAACGACAATTCTCCACCGCTCCTAGATGCCAGGATCAGAGCGAGGCCCAATCCGAGCAAACCTGCAAGCGCCATAAGTCGAACCCCAACCCTATCAACTAAGGCACCGACAATAGGCGCCGTGATTACTCCTGCGCCGGTACTAAACAGAATGACTAACTGAAATTCAGATCTTGACCAGCCAAACTCACTAGTGATGGGTACAACAAGAGCACCGATCGAATAGAAAGGCAGCACGATCGAACTGCAGATCAGTCCAATTGAAGCGGACAGTAGAAGCAGCCAGTTTTTAGATAGTTCATTCATTGTTGTGGCCGGTGAGATTTGAGGTATTAGTTTTCGACATTGGTTAAGCCTGCAAACACTATGGCACACCATTGATGAGCGGCCAAAGCACGATTACAACTTTTGGGGGGGTCAACTATTGCGCCTCCGCCCAGGCTTTTCATCAGCGCGCTCATGATACTTCCTTAACCTCCCTACTGCATATAAAAACCTGAACTGCTCCGGCCTATTATTCCGTTGTTATCTTCATGCAAAACGTTTCACGAGATATTTGATTATTGACAGATCCCCTTAAGAGACACTTAATGGGAGAGTAAAGTAAGAATAAGCCATAAGAGCTTTTGCTTTTAAAAACTAAAAAATGGAAAGCTTAACCAAAATTACTCGATATTGGCCAAAACGTACCTAAGGAAGACAGGATGAAATTCGGGGTATTACAATTTTTCAGCTGGCCAGGCAGACGCGGCAGTCTAAAGGACATCTACGATCGTTCTCTGGAGCGTGTCCGCATCATGGACCAAAATGGATACGATGCTGTCTGGATTGCAGAACACCACTTTTCCACTTATAGCGTCTGCCCATCTATCCACATGATGGGAGTGCATTTTGCGGCAGCGACAAAGAACTTGCGAATCGGCACTGGTGTCTCTCTAGCAGCTTTTTACAACCCTATTCGTCTGGCAGAGGAAGTCGCTCTGCTCGATGTATTATCTGAAGGTCGAGTCAACTGGGGAGCAGGCAGTGGATTTGACCCGAACGAATTTAGAGTCTTCGGGATCGACCGCGATGAGCGCCACCCTCGCTTCAGGGAGAACGTAGATATAGTTCTGTCCGCCTGGAATAACGAACGGTTTAGCTATCAGGGACAATATCATCAATTTGATGACGTCGAGATTTTGCCTAAGCCTCTGCAGTGCCCTGTGCCCGTCTGGATGGCCGCTTCATCTGAAGAAGCCTGTCTCTGGTCTGGAGAACAAGGCTTCAACATTCTGCAGGACCCTCATACTTCCATGGCAGGAATATTGGAAAAACGCCAAAAATATGAAATAAACCTCATCGCCAACGGTCATCATATTGGTCATCGAGACGTCCCAGTAGCTCGCCTCGTGGCAATCGCAGATACCGATGAACAGGCAAAACAGGTTGCCATCAAGGGCGCAGAATGGACCACTGGAAGCTATGCGAAAGGACCACCATCCAAAAACAGTGAAGATGTTAATCCTGTGGACCGATACGTTAATGATGTCATTCTATGGGGATGTCCAGAGCGCGTTGCAGATACACTACTCCAGTATGAGGCGGAATATGGATTAAACTATCTGCTATGTTCACCCCTATCAAATCAATCATTCCACCTCTTTAATGATGAAGTATTACCTCGACTGACTTAAAGCCCATTGGAGGTCTCAAAAAAATGACATCTGAACCAAAGCTGACAAAAGACCTAACCAAGGCACGCAACAATCTCGACGAATTTGGCTACTGCCTAATCGCCGAAGCACTAACCACAAAAGAGTTGGAAACCGCACGGGAAAGGCTGAAGGAACAGGCAGCCGAAGAGGAAAGACGAGGCCTTTCCTTTCGTGATGGCGGACCTGAACAGAAGCTCGTTGATGACTTCGGTGAGGTGCGACCAGATGCTTTCTCTGCACACAATGGCGGCGTCAATCAGAGGCTCTGGATGCTCGCCAACAAAGGCCAGTGTTTCAGGGATCTAATCATCCACCCTTTGGTCGACAACCTGGTTGGCCATATTTTGGGTGCGTCTTTCATCTTATCGACCTTGTCTGCAAACATCGCTAAACCAGGAGGAGTACGAATGGGACTGCACACCGACCAGTGGTGGATGCCACAACCGGTTCGTCCCGGGGAGGTCAGGGTGAAGGCATCTGAGATCTCCAGAGCAGCGGTCTCCAGCTTTGTAGAACCAGATCCGTCTCTAGGTATTTCACCAGCGGTTGTCGCAAACAGTATGTGGATGCTCAGTGACTTCTCAGCCACTAACGGGTCAACTGAAGTAGTACCTGGCTCACATCTGAGCGGAGCGCACCCCCACAGCGGGCAAGAAGACTATCCGATCTTGCAGCCGGAGGCTCCGGCCGGCACACTGATGGTTTTTGACGGGCGCCTTTGGCATGGTACTGGCGCAAACAAGGGCGAAACAGATCGACTAGGCGCGCTAGCAACTTTTTGTGCACCACAGTTTCGTCAGCAAGAAAATCAGACCATTGGCTTGGATCCGGCCCTCTGGCCTGAATTATCCGATAAATTACGCCAGCGGCTAGGTTTTTCTCCATGGAATGCCTACGGTCGGATCGAAAATCCGGCCGCGCCTATGATCGAACCTGAACCGACACGCATAGGCGAGTTGCGTCCCTAAGCGACGACTTGGTCGTAAAGCAGACTCAGCTGTAAGGCATGCCCTGAGTTTCAACATACAATGAATAAATTGACTGAGATCCTGTGATGAACAAGCGATTACGCTTTACCCCTCCAAAGCAGAGGTTGGCCGCACCCTCTGGCAAATGAATCGCGCCGATAAGGAGTCCATCGGATGTAAAAATATGGACGCCATCGTGCTCTATCCCTCCCCAGCTGACTGCTGCCCAAACGTTACCTTCCATATCAACACGAAAACCATCCGGTGACGCTGGGCCGAAATCCGCAAAAACACGTTTATTAATCAATTCATTATCACGAACATCAAACTGCAAAATCTGACGGGGATAATCCGGCACGTGGGAGGCGCCCGTGTCCGCAATATAAAGCTTAGAGTAATCGGGCGAAAAAGCTAAACCATTCGGCTTTTCCAACTGTTCATCAACCACCGATGCTTCTAACGTATCAGGATCCAAGCGATAGGTTCTAGTCGGCAGTTCAAACTCACCTTTATTACCCTCGTAATGCCAATGGATGCCGTAACCTGGATCCGTAAACCAAATTCCGCCATCAGGATGCACAACAACATCGTTTGGCGCGTTGAGCCGTCTGCCTTCGAACGAATCCATCAGGACGGTCACATTGCCATCATATTCAGTACGGGTCAGTCGACGTTGGTGCTCACAGGTGATGAGCCGTCCTTGACGATCGCGGGTGTTGCCATTCGCATTATTGGACGGTTGTCGGAAAATGCTGACATCACCAGTCTCCTCGCTCCACCGTAACATGCGGTTATTAGGAATGTCGCTCCAGATCAGGCTGCGCATGTCGCCAAACCAGACCGGTCCTTCCGCCCAGCGCGCTCCAGTCCAGATACGTTCCAAAGAAGCGCTTCCAAGTACGTACTGACGAAACCGCGGGTCGATTACCTCTATTGAGGGATCAGGATAACGAACCGGCTGCTGCCAGTCTCTATCGAGATGATAATCCATAACTTTTTGGTCCTAACATCAAGCTGTGATCTCCAGACCAGCCAATTTCCCTTGTTTGCGCCATTTTCTCATAAGCTCAAAAAACTCCAACGGGCCGCCGCCATAGGTATTGTTCTGAGGAGTCACGTTTACATGTCCCTCATTATTGTAATAACCCGGCGTGCAAGCTTTCTGAAAGTCAGCGGTCAAACGGGCTTTCTCCACAATAGTTTCTACCCAGTCTTCTTCTGCTGTTTGGCTGGCTTCAACACGTGTAATGCCGCCCTTTGCCAACTCGCTCATAATATAACCAAGATGCACACTATTTTCGTCAAGAGAAAATGTGTAGGTCGCGGTGAAAGCAGACTGAGCTGGACCGAAAAAGAAGCAATTTGGAAAACCTCGCGAATGCATACCATGAAAGGTTGCGAGGCCGTCAGCCCATTTTTCGGAGACTGTTATGCCATCGACTCCGACAATACTGTATCCCGCACGACGAGAATAATCGGTACCCACCTCAAATCCGGTCGCAAAGATAATGCAGTCTACTTCGTATTCCTGCCCGTTATAGATAACACCTCTCTCGGTGAACTCATCGACACCTCGACCATCTGTATCAATTAAAGTGACATTAGGTAGGTTGAAGGTTGACAGATATTCATCATGGAAACAGGGTCTTTTGCAAAATTGTCGGTAGTATGGTTTTAGCGCTTCGGCCGTTTTCTTATCCTCAACTAGGGCGTCGGCGCGAGCCCTTACTTTTTCCATATTGGCAAAATCTGCGAGTTCCACTTTCTTCTCGACGTCCATGTATGTCATCGCTTTATCAGTCAAATACTTCTTGATCCCGACCTGATAAATTTCCTGATCGAACATACCTTTTAGTGCCCAAAGCGCCAACCGCCATTTAGATGGCGCTTCCTCCCGCAGTTGTCCTACTAGCAGTCGAAAAGCTTCTGTCCAACCATCGCTTACAAGATCTTCTTTAACAGGTGCACCTGTTAGAAAAGACTCGAAGTTCGTTCTACGGTCGTTCTGCCAGCCAGGTTTCTGTGTTCCTATCCAATCTGGATCAGTCGGCTGATTGTTACGAACACTGATCGATGAGGGTGTCCTCTGGAAAACATAGAGTTGCTTGGCTCCTGCGCCAAGGTGGGGGATACACTGCACCGCCGTCGCCCCCGTGCCTATAATAGCCACACGTTTGTCGTGCAAGTTTTCAAGATTTCCATACGAATCTCCCCCGGTAAAGGCATAATCCCACCGGCTTGTATGAAAGGTGTGTCCCCTATAAACGTTAATTCCTTTGATTGCAGGCAATTTGGGGCGGTTCAGAGGACCATTGGAATGCACAACAAAACGAGCCTTGAGACAATCCTGGCGATTCGTCGTCACAGTCCAGCGCCTGGCTGCTTCATCCCATTCGGTCGCTATAACTTCTGTCTGCATCAGCGCAATATCATCAAGGCCATACTTATCAGCTAAGACTCGGCAGTACTCTAGCGTCTCCGGTGCATCGGTATATTTCTTCTTTGGAACAAATCCTGTTTTTTCGAGAAGCGGGAGGTAGACATAAGACTCGATATCACAGGACGCGCCCGGATACCTGTTCCAATACCATGTACCACCAAAGCCACCACCCTTCTCAATAATTTTTATGTCCTCGATGCCAGCTTCCTTTAGCCGAATAGCAGCTAACATTCCGCCAAACCCTCCACCAATAACAACAACCTCAATCTCTTCCAAAATCGGCTCACGTAGAAAGTTAGGTTCTACATAAGGGTCATCAACATAGTGTGAAAAGTCTCCTGTAACTTCAATGTACTGATCATTCCCATCCTCTCGCAGTCGCTTATCTCGCTCCTCACGGTATTTGTCCCTTAGTGCATTTGGATCAAAGTCTATCTGATCTCCTATTTCTATAACCGTCATATCTACCCCTCTCAGTTCGCTCTTGATCCAGCGTTTTTTTAACCTCCGACAATCGAGTCACGTCTAGTCGTCAAAAGTCAAATCATCGCGATTCAGCTCGACCGCGACGCGCCACCTCAACGAAAAAATCCGTGATCATTTTACTGCTGTCAATATCCCTGGTTCTGCCGAATCCCATCTGGTAACGGGCCAGGTAATAAAGTGGATTCCACCAGTCGTAACGCATACCAGGCCAATCATGACCGCCATTTTCCACAATGTAAAACTTCGCTTGCACATCGCTACCAGACGACCAGTAGCTCATTAAACGTACTAAACTCTCATCTTCGGGATCGAGGTCAGCTAGACTGGTCGTAATCGACTGATCAAGTTCGTTATGTTGGACCCAAAAATTGCGGATATCCTGCTGTGATCGGTAGGCACCCCAACCGCCGCTATCCTTTGGATCTCCGCCAAACCAGGTGATTTCGTCATGAGTACCATGTATCGAAAGAACCGGCATTAGGCTCTCAGGGTTACAATCGATCGCCCAAGTATCCATCATGGTACCCGCTACCGACGCGATTCCAGCGAACAGATCGGAGGCCTGACACGCTAAAAGATAAGCCATCTCACCACCATTAGACATTCCTGTAGCAAAGACTGAACGTGGATCAATGTCGAAGGTTTCTATCAATTGGGCGACCAACAATCGGACGAACAAGATGTCGTCTACCTCGCTTTGCTGGTGAAAGGAATATCCGACATTAAAAAAGCGATTGCCGTCTAAGTCCGAAGTCCCCTGCGGATAGGCGACAATGAAGCCATTATCGTCAGCGTGATCATTCATATTAGAATAATTCATGATCAGGCTGGCTGACCCAGTATAGCCGTGGAATACCATAATCAGCGGAGCCTTAGTACTTAATGTCTGGGGCAGATACACCAGATAATGCCTCGGAATGTCATTGACCATCAGAGTCTTCTCTTGAAGACCTCCAAGGCTCATATTGGAGAATACCGATATAAACAACAGAAACCATAACCGGGAGACATTCATGATCAGCTTTCCCTTCCGCCAAAGTTCGTGCATTCAAATAAAGGCTTCAGCTTCGAAAAAACCATCCAGGTGTACTTTCAGCAGGAAGCATTTGTAAACTTGAGTCTACATCAAAAGTTCGACGATTAGCGCAGAACTAATGTAAGCAACATAGTGAATACGCAATAAAAGAGAGGACAACGCATCATGATGAACTTTAACGACATGTTTGATGTTACCGATAAAGTCGTACTAATTACCGGCGGTGCCGGAGGTATCGGTCGCGGTATCGCTGGTGCTTTCGTAGCGGGCGGCGCCAGGGTTTACATAGCGTCAAGAAGCGACCTAACCGAAGATGCAGAGGAATTATCAAAATACGGCGTCGGCGAGTGCATTGGTCTGCATGCAGACCTCGCTCGAGACGAAGATATCATCTCGCTCACAAAACAGATCAAGGAAAGGGAAAACAAGCTTCATGTTTTGGTCAACAACGCGGCGATAGCAAACTTGATTCATCAATTCGAAGACTTTCCAATAGACGATTTCGACACCTTGATTAGAGTGAACCTCCGAGCACCTTTCGCCCTCATAAAGGAGTGTCTGCCTTTAATGAGCCAAACAGGTACAGCTGAAGCTCATGCGAGCGTCATTAACATAGTCTCCGTGGATGGCATTCGTATAGCTGGAGACAACGATTGGGCTTATGGCTTGAGTAAAGCAGGGCTGGCGCATCTGACAAGACAACTGGCAGGGCGTGAAGGCGCCAAGCACGGTCGTAATAGCGGACGTCATATAACTTATAACGCTATTGCACCAGGCCCGTTCCCAGGGATGCTGGATCGCCTACTCGAAACCGAGGAGGGCCGCAAGGCCGTCGGGGCGGCAACTGTTTCGGGAAGAGTGGGGAGGCCAGAGGACATCGGCGCCGCCTGTATCTACCTAGCTAGCCGAGCAGGCTCTTATGTGACTGGCGTGGTGTTACCAATCGATGGAGGCTTACTAGTAGGCACCAAGGCTAACAGCTGAGCCACTAATAGCACTAAGCCCTATTTTTTAGACAAACCAGTTTACACCTCAAAACGATTCGCCACGCATCAGACAGGTTAATCATGGCAAAGGGACGGTAGATCGAGTGTAGGGTTACGATCAAAAAATCCAACTGGGATCAAATGGAACCCTGTGTACTCCACAGGCATAACGGGCCAATCTTCCGGTCTCGGAACATGAGTTACCGTTACCGAATGCCACATCACAAGGTCACATTGTGAGATATCGCGATTACCTGAGGTCAGGTCCGGCAACCCTCCTTCCCCATCGTGCATAACCGTATGAGAACCCGCAGCGCCAAATTCTCCTTCGGCATATGGCGTCGCCCACAGGTGGTGTTTGCCAAATGCTCCACGCTTCGCAACTTTTGAACCATCGCTTGCATATAAAGTCGAAGAGGCCGCCGGCAAGAGTTTGTAAGCTACGGGAACACCTAGACCGTTTAATGAGTCCGGATTGGTTATTTTCCAGACTCGGCTCTGTTCAGGTGCGATATTACGCTTGGCGAGTTCCTCCGTCGTTAAGTGGGAGCTGACAGCACGAAATTGAGTTCCTTCCGGGTTTGAGTCATCGACTGGGACAGGCTCTATATTCGATTCAAAAAGAGAGTTTTCACCACCATCAAGCTCCCAATCAAGCCGAAAGCAAAAAGAATGCTGATGAACAGGAGATGCTAGGCCTTCAGCGATCAGCGGCGCCTGTGAGGGATTATGCGTTTGATCTGTAACGGCACTTACACCCACAATGCCTGTTAACTTAACTTCCATCTGAATGGTACCGTCCAAGTAGAGATACCAATAGAATCCATAATCGTAGTTCCCTACAGTAAATACTGAACTGATCACGAGACGCCGAGACCGTCTTACCTCTGTCGTCTGGGACTGAGCATCGTGATGCTTCCACTGAATACCATAATCTTCTTCGTGCATGCAGATGGCATTCTCAATAGTCCTAATCTTACCCTCCCATGTCACTTGGTTAATGTCGAAATAATGAATCTCTCCTAAACAGTCACAACCTAATTTCAAGCTATTAATAAAAACGCCAAGGTTGTATTCGCTGGCATCAAGTACGTGTTTCCAACTATGCATGGGATCGCTATCACCGTAAGGCACGATCATGTCAGACAACGCCGCCCGATATAATATCGAGCGCCCATCTAAAGAAAGTTGATGCAGGACCAAGCCCTGAACAGGATGCACCGACACATCGAACTGCCAGCCTTGCCATCGAACACGATACCCATCAACCTCAAAACTTGGACCGTCAGGTTGTGTAATCGCTATCTCCTTCAACCCTTCTCGAACGGACTCTAGATGAGGAGTATCAAATCTTCCAGGGTTGGGAGGTAAGGGTACAATACCGGTGTCTTCAATATGAGTGACCTGACCAGAAGTCATGTCAACATGAGCAATCAAACCTTGGATTGGGCGGGCATAACCATTATCTGTTGCATCCTCTCGTAAAAAGGCTATGCAGCGAACAGCTCTGTGACCGCTAGGAATCGATTCATGGGCGTAACCACCGGCCGGCCATGGATCGATTTGAATCAAAGCCAGATCTTCTTCCGTCTCGCAAGCAATCCCCCGAGACTTAATCGCAGTAAGCCACTCTTCATTCGATTTAGTTAAGTGGACGGCACCGAAAAGTTCAAGGAAGTTATATGAACCCTGCGCCCGACTATCGATTCGCGTTAATGACTTCAGAGTCCCTGCTGTTACATCGATGTCTGCCTCAAAACCGCCATCTGGGGCGGAATCAGAACCCTGAAAACGAATGATCCTCGGTTGCTTTTCCCCTGACTTTACCGCTGACTTCGAAGGTTCACACAAACCAGCTGTTGCAAACGCCAATCTTTCGTCCTGGTGAACTTCTCGAAGTATTGCCAGGGCTTTACCAAGCTCTTCCGCTGACACAGGCGCAAATGGCTGACTTGACATAGTTTCTCCTCAAATTAATTCGGCACTCAGAAGCATAAAAAGCCAATTGGAATGCTGTAGGCCGTGAGTCTAAAGTAACATGGCTAAAGGGCCAGTAAAACTTACTGAACACAATAAAAAATTAGTCTTACCCTAACTGCGCCTATGCTGTCTCAGTCGGGAGAAAACCCTCTTCAGATCCGATCATGACAACACTTAGTGCCCAATATATGATCAGTACTAAAATGACCTCAAAATAAAAATCCATGCAGATAAAGCGAGATTCAAACCTCAAAGGTATTCGATAATGGCCTACCTAGAAGAATTCGGCAAAACTGCAAATCATAATGATATAGCAGCAGCGCTAATAAAAGACGGCGGAACCATCATTAACGATTTAGTGTCACCTGACCTGATGGATGCGATAAAAGAACAGATAAACTCTGCGGTCCCGCTAGCCGAGCAGGAGGGCAATAGCGATCTATGGCCCGAAGGCAACAGAACCGTCGGCGCGCTCTGTTCCGTCAGTTCGCTATTCGTAGAAGAGCTAATGGTGCACGAGACGATCTTGGCTATAGTCGATCGGGTACTAAGGCCTCAAAGGCCAATGCTTGAATCATCTGACTCAAGACCTAAACCTCGCCTGGCTATTGAGGACCTCGAAGATGGCGGTACTCAACTTGTCTGGTCAAGTGATGAACGACACAACTGCCACCACTATACAGCAGGCGCCTGCATTATGCTTGAAGTCGGTGCTGGCAGAGAAGAGCCACAATACCTCCATCGTGAAAATGCTATTTATCAGCCCTATCTCGGTCAAGCCAGTGTGCCAGAGTTCATCGTTTCCACCATGTGGGCAGGCTCAGACTTCACTGAAGAAAACGGCGCTACACGACTTGTTCCTGGCAGCCATCAATGGCCCGAGGAGAGGATCGCAAAAAGCGCCGAAATCTGTCAGGCGGAAATGACAAAAGGATCCGTAGTGCTCTGGTTGTCCAGGACTCTACATGGTGCGGCCAAGAGCACCAGTCAAACAAATAGGACAGGTTACTTTTGCTCATACATTGTTGACTGGGTTCGTCAGGAGGAGAACCAATATGTCACAGTCGATCATAAAACCGCTCTATCGTATTCCGACAATGCTCGAAAAATCATCGGCTACCGTTGTAGCGATACACTCGGCTGGGTAAAAGGCCGAGACAAAGATAACCTACTTATCCCAGGAAACTCTGGTCAGTTATGACCTGTCGGGAAGAAACTGCATGTCTATGCCGAGATCAGATTAATTCCTCTCCGCTCATAAGCGTTGAGCTCGCTTCATCAATGCTAGCTTTGGTTTCCAATCGCATAATTGCTTCACGTTCATTCGGCAGTCCCCATTTACCCATAAAGTGTTGGGCCGCCGCTGATACATAAATCTGCCAAAGTGCCAACCTTCGCCGATCAATAAAGCGGCGACACTGATAGGCCTCTGTAAAACGTTGCATACCATGGACCCCGAATTGGTATCTGATCTCTATTCTGCTGCATGCCAAATCAGAGAGAGGATCACCAATCGCGGCATCCTCCCAGTCGAGAACAGCTGCAATAGTTCCCTCATTCCAAATAATATTCTGAGGCCAGAAATCGCCATGCAATAATCGCGATGTACCCTGATAGGTCGTATTAGATTGATTTCTGAGGAACTCGATCAACGAATGCCTATCATCTTCCCCTGGTAAATATTCAAAAATCTCAGGCAACGGATCCAGTCTATCAGGCAATTCCGGCAAATTCTTCGTAGAAGAGCCATGAATGAGGGCCAGCATTTCGGCCGCGGTATCTAGGTAACTATTTGAAGCTCTATTGGGCAAGCCAGATACACCCGGCACGTAACTCAGCAGAACAAAAGGGTTGTCGGTTAACTCACAGCTGGCATCCTCGCAAAGGGGTTGAGGCACAGGAAGTCCTTGACGAAACAAAGCTTCCAGCAACTGGTATTCAAGTGAAGTTGAGTGGCCAGAATGTGAAGGCCCATGCTCGCGCATAACTATCGACCTTAGTTCGCCGGTCGTTAACCTCAGATCCAATCGAAGTACATCAGCCGACACACCTCCTGCCAAAGGTTCGACCTGAAGTAGAATAGCGTCAGGATAAAGCTTCCTCGCGACTTGTTCATACTTTTTGTAAATTATTGCCATTTGCCGGTTGTATCTAATCAGAAATTTAATACCGAACTTACACAAGGCACTCAATTTTCTCTAAGATGACATCCATCAAAGTCGACAAGAAAGAGTGTGCAAAAACAAGTAATCAAAACAAATTGCCCAAGGGACTGCTATGACAGCTGCGGTATTCTCGTCGAGAAGACGACAGCTGCTATACGGGTACTCGGAGATCCTGATCACCCCACCTCGCGCGGCAAACTCTGCAGCAAATGTGCTGTCGCCTACAACGGTGTCTGGCAAGATATGGAGCAACGAATAAGCCAACCTTTGAAACGCGTCGGTCCTAAAGGCAAAGGAGACTTTAAACCTATAAGTTGGGAAGCTGCGTTGAATGATATCTCGATGAGGCTGGGGCCCTTAATCGAAACAGGCCGAGCCGATGCCATTTTGCAAACCCACTATTCCGGCACACTTTCACTGATAGCAAGTTCTTTTCCTTGCAGACTATTTAACTATCTTGGCGCATCAGAAGTTGATCCCGACAGTATTTGCAATGCTGCGGGACATGCTGCGTGGCATCTAATGTTCGGAGACTCTGTCCTGGGCCTGGATCCTAGAACCATGAAAGATAGCAACTGTATCCTGGTATGGGGAGCCAACCCTTCCCACAGCGCTCCGCATACCCACGACCTGCTTATGGAAAAAACCGCCACTCTCGTGGTCGTCGATCCAATCACAACGAAAACGGCAGAAAAAGCTGAGCTACACTTAAAGCCAAAGCCAGGAACAGACGCCGCACTGGCCTTTGGCCTACTGCATCTGCTCAAGAAAAATGGTTATTTTGATAAGAAATTTATACATGAACATACTATCGGCTACGAACTCATCGAGGCCACTATTGATAGCTCCACACCTGCGCGAACAGAAGCAATAACAGGTGTCTGCCAGGCCGATCTGCAGCGCGCCGCTGAACTCTATGGCATCGGTCCTTCGGTGCTCTGGGCCGGTCAAGGTCTGCAGAGACAAGCTACAGGCGGTAACATAATGCGTGCCATCGGCTTATTGCCAGCACTTACAGGTAATATCGGTAAACCAGGTGCCGGAATTAGCTACCTAAACGTCGCTACAATTGTCGCTGGTTTAGATTTTGACTGGTTAGAAGGCACCGCACTAAACAAAAAATCTGGCAAGACTATAAGCCATATGGCTTTCGCAGAGCGACTAAGCAAACCACAAGAGTTTCAGGCATTGTTCGTCTGGAATACTAATCCCGTTGCTTCCGCGGCGGACCAAGCCAAACTCCGTTCTGCACTAAAGAGAGAGGATCTATTCACTGTCGTCGTCGACTGCTTTATTACTGACACCGCTGATTATGCCGATATCGTCCTGCCGGCAGCCAGCTTTCTAGAGTTCGATGATTTAACGTATGGTTACTTCCATATGCTTCTCGGCGCCCAGAGTAAAGCGACGGAGCCTCCCGGCTTGGCTCTTCCGAATCAGGAAATATTTCGACGCATCGCCGGCGCTCTTGGTCTCAATCATTCTGCTTTGTTCGAATCCGATGAATCATTGATCGAAGCAATGTTGGCCCAAATGAAGGTAGATATGACATTCGCCGAGTTTCAAACCCGCGGCCACATTGAATTGGGAGATTCTCCTTTTATCTTTTTTTCCGATTTACGTTTCGAGACACCATCTGGCAAGATCGAAATTGATTCTGATAATGCTGCTGAACTCGGCATCTCCCGCGTGCCCGAACCATACGCTGACGCGCTTCCCGATAATGGTCTCTTTCGGCTGCTGACCCCGGCATCGGAGCACTGGCTGAACGACTCTTACGCTAATGACTCGCACCTTTTAAGCATCGCAGGAACTCCCAGCGTCTTCGTTCACCCAAAGGATGCAGAACGCCTGAAGCTGAAAAATAACGAACTTGTCATATTAAGTAATGAATCCGGCTCGATCGAACTTAACTGCCGAATTGATGACCGAAGTCTACCCGGGACACTTTTTTCCTATAAAGGACGATGGCCGAAGTTATCGGGAGGCGTCAATGTCAATCTGCTCCACACACCAAGAAAATCTGACCTGGGTGAAAGCACAAGCGTACATTCCACAGTTGTTGCTTTGCGAAAGAGCTAACGGGGTAAACTAAACAATTAATCTCAGCCCATACAGCTAAGGACTATTTAAATCAGATGCCGCGACTAATGACGAAAAGCAGAGAGAAAAAAGTGGGTGGAGAAAAGATTTCAGAAAGCAGTGCACGCACGCAAAATCTGTTATCACCACGGTGGCAAATATGAAAAGCCCGACAACTGCAACATCACCGGAATTGAGAACCACTGACTTCGGTGAATCACTGCTTAGCGCGGCGTCAACCATTTACGATCCTGCAGTTTTCGGCGATAAAGAACAAATCTATCTGCTTTACTCTCTCGGCGGAGAAGCTGGGTAAGTAATTGCTAAAATTGACTGCAGTTAACCTTCATTAAATTGACAGATCGTAAAACCTTTCAACATCAGCCACATTATGCATATTGCGGAGAATCAAATGTTCGATCGGGAAACCCACCCGCACCGGCGCTATAATCCTCTGAACGGTGAGTGGGTATTGGTGTCGCCAAACCGAGCACAAAGACCTTGGCAAGGCCAGTCTGAAAACCCTCCATCGCAAAAGCTTCCAAGCTACGATAAGACCTGCCCCTTATGTCCTGGCAACAGTCGGTCTTCCGGCGAAACCAACCCCGACTACACGGAAACTTGGGTCTTTAATAATGACTTTCCTGCATTGCTGCCTAACATCCCTAAATCCCAGAGCTCGAAATTTCATCTGTTCCAAGCCGAACCGGTGGAAGGCGAAACTCGGGTTGTCTGTTTCTCCCCCGATCATAGCAAATCACTGCCATTACTCAGCCTCGATAACATCCTTCGACTTATCGACACCTGGATCATCGAACTTGGGAATTTAGCGGCACGCTATCCGTGGGTGCAGATCTTCGAAAATAAAGGAGAAACAATGGGTTGTTCCCAACCGCACCCCCATGGACAAATCTGGGCAAGCAGTTTTGTACCAAGCGAGGTAGAGAGGAAAGACCGATGCTTACGAAATTACTACCTTAAACATCGTTCAAACCTATTAGTCGATTACGTTAAGGCAGAGCAGCAGGATGGCTCGCGAACAATTGTTGACACTCGATATTGGCTCGCTGTAGTTCCGTACTGGGCTACATGGCCGTTTGAGACTTTACTACTTCCCAAAAACCCATTGAGTAGATTCGATTCGATCAGCCAAGCACAGAAAGAAGACCTGGCCAAAGCATTGAAAATGCTCACTAGCCGCTACGACAACCTTTTTCAGTGTTCTTTCCCGTATTCCATGGGCTGGCATTTTGCTCCCTACAACATGACATATGAAGATCATGACCATTGGCAGTTACACGCGCACTTTTTCCCACCGCTACTTCGTTCAGCAACAGTCAGAAAGTTCATGGTGGGATATGAAATGCTCGCTGAAGCACAGAGAGACCTGACTGCAGAACAAGCTGCAGCTACACTAAGCTCTTTGCCTGAGCAGCATTATCTGGAAACAGCATGAAAGGGTTGAAAG
>MDSZ01267304.1_pt1 | contig 21182 bp, 15 predicted proteins | sample 811201 | NCBI WGS metagenome assembly MDSZ01 (sample SAMN05326647, study PRJNA326480) | marine metagenome | isolation source: seawater | place: Indian Ocean: North | collected 2010 | reverse complement strand
CGAATAGAACATGTTCGAATATAAATCATCAAATATCTTTAGAAAAACAAATACAAGATTCTTTTGTAGTTATATCTTCATATTCAACTATCATTTATGACTCATTAGCACTAAAAACTCCATCAATTAACCTTGGATATACATACTCTCGAAACAAAAATGGTTGGTCAATAATTAAATGTGAGGGGTTCAATCATATAAAGCCTTTAATAAAACCTATATGTATTGATAATGTAAGATCTAAAGAACAACTTAAAGAAAAAATATTGTATAGGTATAAAAATGGTTTTAATAACAAAGAAGAAGATGCAAGAAGAAAATTTATTAAGAAGTTTTTAGGTGCAAATCTCAAAGATACTACCGTTAATAATTTAATTGCAAGTTTAAATTTAGTTAGTTAAAAATGAGTTTGATGATTTTGAAACTTATCAAATTTTTTTAACTACAATTTAAAATAGTATAGTTTCTTAAATTTATTTTATAAGATGAAAATCAAGAAAGTTTTTGTCATAGGTCAAGGCTCTATAGGGAAAAGACATATAAAAAATTTGAACTTTCTTAAACAAAATGTATTTGTATATAGTTATAGAAGAAGTCAGGGAAAAGATTTTGAAAATTTAGAAAATGTTAATTATGTTGATAGTATTGAAGAGGGTATTAACTTATCAAATGCTGTAGTTGTATGTAATAGAAATGATCAGCATATGGACGTAGCAATTAAAGCCGCTAAATGTAAAAAACATATTTTTGTAGAGAAACCTTTGTCAAATAATCTTATTAATGTTGAAAAACTCAGAGCCTTAATTTTTGAAAATAATTTAGTATTTAATTCTGGATTTATGATGCGATATCATCCTAATTTGATTTTTATAAAACAGTTAATTGAAAGTAGATTACTTGGTGATATTTACTATTCTAATGCACAAGTAGGACAATATTTACCTGATTGGCGTCCTAATGTAGATTATAAAAATAATTATGGCGCAAAATTTAAATGGGGAGGAGGTGTAACTTTAGACCTTATTCATGAAATTGATTTGATGCATTGGTTTTTTGGTGAGGTGGATATTATATCTTGCTTATTTGGTTATACTCCAAAACTCGAAATTGAGACTGAAACTATTTCTTGCATTAATATGCGATCAAAATCTAATGTGATTTGTAATGTGCATTTAAATTATCTAAGGCCAGTACTAAAAAGAAGTATAGAAATTGTTGGGGAAAAAGGAATAATTAATTGGGATTTTGCAGATGGAAAAGTTATCTTTTCAAGTAAAAAAGTCGAATCAAAAATACTTAATGAACTAGATAAGAATTTTCAAAGAAATGATTTATTTCTCTTAGAAATGGAACATTTTTTGAAATCTATTGATAATAATAATTTTATAGTTAATGAATTTGATGATGCTTTTATCTCTTTAAAAACTGCAATTTTAGCAATTAAATCAAATGAAAAAAAAGTTTTTACATCTGCCTTAGATTTATAATTAAAATGGTAATCATCTAAGTTTATGAAAATCTTATGCACAATATGTGCGCGAGGAGGATCTAAGGGTCTACCAAAAAAAAATATTAAAAACTTAAAAGGAAAGCCTCTTATTGCTTGGAGTATAGAACAAGCATTACGTATAAACAAAATTTCAGATGTTATTGTTTCAACTGATTCAGAAGAAATTGCATATGTCGCAAAAGAATATGGTGCAAAGGTTCCCTTTTTAAGACCTGATTACCTCGCAGAGGATGGTGCCGGAAAGTGGGATGTTTGGCAACATGCTTTAACTACATGTGAAAATTTATATAATCAAAAGTATGATTTATATCTTGATTTGGACTGTACTTCACCTCTTCGAGATGATGAAGATATTTATATTGCTATTGATAATTTGATTAAAAGTGATGCTGATTGTATATTCTCAATTAGTGAATCAAGAAAAAATCCATATTTTAATATGGTTGAATATGAAAATAATTATTTGAGAATGTCAAAACCTACAAATCCTACAATTTTATGTAGGCAAGCAGCACCAAAAGTCTATGATCATGTCGCTTCTCTTTATGTTTTAAAAACTAACTTTCTAAGATTTGGAACTGGACTTCTAACAGGGAAAGCAATAGGTTATGAATTATCTCATTCCAAAGGTATTGATATAGATACTGATGTAGATTTTAAAATAGTCGAAACACTATTATCTTATAAAGATGAACAAGGATTTTAAGAAAATTATATATCTTGGTCCGCAGGAAAAGTTATCTTTTGTTGAAGATAAACTTGATAAATTTAATGTTATTTATGCTTCTAATGAAATAGATGTTCTTAACCATTTAAAAAACTGCTTTGCAATTTTAGATGCTTCTATGAAGATTAAATTTGATCAGGAATTACTTATTAAAGCAGAAAGTCTGAAAGTATTTGTAGCCGCTACCACTGGTTCATCTCATATTGACTCTAACTATTTGGATTCAAAAAAAATTCCTCTTTTAACACTAAAAGGTGAGAGAAAGCTACTTAATAATATTACCCCTGCAGCGGAATTGTCTTGGCTTCTTCTTTTAATGTGTGCAAGGAATGCATATGAAGCAGTTAATCATGTCAAAGATGGTAAGTGGGATAGAAATCAGTTCCCTGGAATCATGTTGAATGGAAAAACAATAGGGGTAATAGGTTTAGGTCGTTTGGGTATGTGGACAGTGAGATATGCCAATGCATTCGGGCTCAAATGTTTAGGCTATGATCCTTTTTTAAAAGAAGATCCTCTACATGTAAAAAAATGTAGTCTTGAAGAGCTTCTTCAAAAATCTGACTTCGTTAGTGTGCATGTTAATTATGATCCAAATAAGCCAAAAATCTTAACTAAAGAGCATTTTAATCTAATGAAAAAAGGAGTAATTATTATTAATACATCAAGGGGAGAATTAATTGATGAAGACTCATTATTAAATGGTTTGATATCTGGGGATATAGCAGGTGCAGGCTTAGATGTACTTAGTGGGGAACCTAATGTAGAAGAAAATCAACTTTTTATTCAAAGAAATTCAGATCTTAATCTTATAATTACCCCTCATATTGGAGGATTTAGTTATGATGCTTTAGGAAAAGTATTAGAATTTTGCTGTAGTAGAATAATAGATTTTGATTTAAATGGTACCTATTAATGTCTTCTGATATTAAAACTTTTGCAAAAATTTTGAAATTAGCAGGAGTTGAATATATTGTTGGTATTGTCGGTGGTGGTCCGTCAATAAGACTTGTAAATGAATTAATTAAAGAGGATATTTTTTTTATACATTCACATCATGAAGGAAGTGCATCAATTATTGCAGGAGCTATTAATAGATCTTCTGAAAAGAAAGCTATTTCTATAAGTATTAAAGGTCCAGGTTTAATAAATATGTTAGTAGGGATATCTTTTAATAATTTTGAGAGAATTAATTCAATAAGTATTTCTGAAGAATATTCTGATCCTAAAGATAAAAATAAATTACACAAAAGGATAAATCATACAAATTTGTTGAAGCAATTTACAAAAAGTATTTACTCGTACGGTTATATTATAAAAAATAGGGATGAGTTCATTGAAGATATAAATTCTTTAAATGCAAGGCCAGTACATATAAGCTTATCAAATCAAATATATAAAAAAATTAATAAGATTTCTTCAAAAAGTAAACTTTTACAAGACTTTAATTCAATAACGAAAAAATTAGAAACTTCTAAAAAACCAGTTTTAATTGTTGGTAAAAATATGCTTAATAAATTCAAGGGATTAATTGAGAAACTTCAATTTCCATTTTTTTCAACTGTTTCAGGGTTAGGAATTATAAAAAGTGGTAATTTATTTTATGCAGGAGTTTTCACTGGTGAGGGAAGCAATAATTCTATTGAAAAAAATATTATTTCTGAATCAGATCTATTAATATTTTTTGGAGTATATGGAAATGAAGTTACTGGTAAAGTCCCGAATTCACCTAAAAACGTTTCTTTTGACTTTAATAGTGAATATATAGAAAAACCATTAATAAATAAAACCTTATATTTTAATGAAGAAAAAATTAAGGAAATGTTTTTGAATAACGAAAAAAATTGGGGTAAATCTGTTCTAACAAGATCAAAACAAATTGAAAAAAATACAATTCTTAAAAATCAATGGCTTCCATCTAAATGCTTTAATTTTATAAATAAGGAAATTGAATATTTTAATTTAATTTTAGATACTGGAAGTTTTGCAGTTATTGCTGAACATATTTTTGAACTTGATAATGGAAAGAATAGAAAATACTTTGGAAGTAGCAATAGTAGATTTATGGGAACTTCATTGCCAACGGCAATTGGTGTGAGTATTGCTTCAAGAGAATTCCCCACAATATGTATTTTGGGAGATGGAGGTATCAGCCCATATATTAGTGAAATAAAAATAATTAGTGAATTAAATCTACCTATACTTTTATTGTTCATTTCTAATGGAGGCTATGGGAGTATTGATTTTTCTGCACCTAAAAATTCCTCTATTAAGGCATTATATTTCAATAATCCTTCATGGGAATTTGTAATTAAAGGTTTTGGGATAAATACGTTTAAGTGTGATAACTATGATTCTTATGCTGAAATTTTAAAAAATTGGGATAATAAAACTCCAATATTTATTGAATGTAAGTTTGAAAAGAATAATTATAAAATGATGACTAAAGATATAAGATAAATGATCACTTTAGTCTTTTTTTTGATATTTTTTTTGCAAATTTTGCATATTCTGAATAGATCTTCTTTCCATCAAAGTTATCCTCAAATTCTTTTTGGATTGAATTAAGAAAAGATTTGTTTTCAAAATTTCTATCGAATTCAATTATTGCATTAGCCAAACTTTTTGAAGAATTAGAACAATAGTTAAAACCTAATTTTTTTTTATTTATTAGAATTTCCATCTCACTTTTTAGTGATGAAATTATTGGAAGATTAAATGCAAGATACTCAAAAAATTTATTTGGCAATGACATTAATGCATCTTTTGAATATGGGGCTAGTCCTGCATTTGAATTACTTAAACAAAGCTGCAGCTCTTTTTTATTGAGCCAACCAAGTAGTGATACTTCATTTGAATTACTTAAATCTTCTTGGATGGATTTTTGAATTTCACCTTTGCCAGCAATTAGAAAATGATAATCATAATAACCCCTTTGTTTTAATATTTTGCAAGCTTTTGCAATGGGACTTAAATCATAACTTTCGCAAAAAGTACCTGAAAAAATAATATATTTTTTTTTATTAGGAATATTTTTACTTTTTAAAAATTCATACCAACTAGTTTTATCAATTACCTCTGTTTTGCAATATCCAATGTAAAAGATATTAGATGATTTGATTTTTCTTTTTGAATACTTTTCACCCCATTTTAAGTAATCACTTGATATCGCAGTTATTTCAGTGCAATTTTTTAAAATAAATTTTAATCTTAATATTTCCTTGAAAAATAAAACTTTATAAAGCCAATCTAGTTTAGATGGTAATAGCCTTTTGTATATATCTGGCCATAAATCTCTAATGTCAACAATACTAGGAATTTTATGTTTTTTTGCAAATTTAATAACTTCTTCTGCTAATTCTAAAGAAGGTATTTGGGTAATAATTAAATCTGGGATAATTTTTCTTGAAGAAGAGATTCTCCTGAATTCATTAGCAAGATATTTATTGTGGAAAAATCTTTTAGGCGATGTATCAGTTTCATATCCTATCCCTTTAAGATATTGAACTGAAAAACCATCTCTTATAATTTCATTTGCACTTTCTTTTTTAAAGTGTTCATGTTTAATGTGATCAAAACCTGGGATCCATAATTCAACTAAACTTTTTTCTTCCAACAGGGAGTTGCATATCCAGCCAGTCCTCATTTTTCTTACATCAATACCATCTATCGGCAATGGTTCGTATAGACTTACGTACCAAATGTACATAATTTAAATTAGTTTCTGATATTCTATTGAAAAATGTAAGGAAGATAACTATTTTAAAATAATTTTTAATTGTGCTTCAATTTTTAAAAATAGTTATTTTATGATAAATGCTTGTATGTATAATGTAGTAAATAAATTTTTTTAAGCCTGATAATATAATGTCAAAAGGAGGTTTGAGATATTCTGAGATAGATTTATTAGGTAAAATGAATATTATATATAAGTTACCAACAAATATAAGAAGATTCGGTTTAATAGTCATTGACTCAGTATTTTTATTATTTGCAATTTTAATATCTCTGAAAAAAAATATTAATTTATCTCTAATTTTATATTCTCAATTTTGGATTGCAACCTTTCTTATATATGTTCTGACTGGTTTTTATAAAAGTATCCTTAGATATTATGATCATCTTTTTATTTATAAAAATATTCTTAGGAATTTTTTAATTGCCTTATCAATTTTAGTTATCGGTAGTACTATTAACGGAAATCTACTAAAGGAAATAAATCTTTTTAATTTTATATTTTTAAATATTATTTTTACTTTTTTTTCAAGATTATTTATAAGAGATTTTATAAGATCAGTACAATCATTTGGATTAAAAGATAAAAAAAATACTATTATTTATGGCGCAGGAGGTGCTGGGAGTTTACTCGCCAGTTCAATAAAATACACTAGTAAATATAGAATTATATGTTTTGTAGATGATGATCATAATTTAATAAAAAGACAAATAAATGGAATATCAATTTACTCACCTAATAATCTTCCTAAACTTGTAAAGGATTTACAAATAAAGACTATAATTTTAGCAATACCTTCTTTAAGCTTAAATAGAAGAAGAGATATATTAATAACTATTCAAAAATTAAATATTGAAACTTTAAGGGTTCCAGAAATAGAGGATATTTCATCCGATCAGTCAAATATAAGTAAATTAAAGTCTATTAAAATCGAGGATTTACTTTGCAGAGATGTTGTTCAAGCTGATAAGAAGTTAATGAATAAAGATATTAAAAATTCTGTAGTTTGTGTTAACGGGGGAGGAGGTTCAATAGGTAGTGAATTATGCAAGCAAATAATTTCTCTGAAACCAAAAAAGTTAATTGTAGTTGATCATTCAGAATATAACCTTTTTCAACTTGAAGAACAATTAAACTCAATGGTTAATGAAAACTCTAAATTTCTAAATATTCTTGGAGATATAAAAGACTATAATCTTATGAAAAATATTTTCATCAAAGAAAAAGTTGATCTGGTTTTTCATGCTTCTGCATATAAGCATGTCCCATTGGTTGAATTAAATCCCATTCAAAGTATTTTAAATAATGTAAGAGCATCAGAAGTGATATGTAAGTTATCTCTAGATTGCAATATAAAAAAAGCAATACTTATTTCAAGTGATAAAGCAGTTAGGCCAAAAAGTATAATGGGAGCCACTAAAAGATTGTCGGAATTAATTTTCCAATCTTCTGATCAAAAGGCAAAAGATAGTAATAAAAAAACTATTTTTGCGATGGTAAGATTCGGTAATGTATTAAACTCTTCCGGTTCAGTAATACCAAAATTTAAAAAACAAATTAGTAAAGGCGGTCCAATAACAATAACTGATAAAAAAATGATTAGGTATTTTATGACTATAAAAGAGGCTGCTGAATTGGTTATCCAATCTTCTTCTATTGCTAAGGGAGGAGAAGTTTTTCTATTAGATATGGGTAAACCAGTTAAAATAATAGATTTAGCTAAGCAAATAATTAAGTTGAGTGGTGTTTCAGAAAAATCAGAGTCTAATATTTCAGGTGACATTGAAATTATTGAAACAGGTTTAAGGGATGGAGAAAAATTATATGAAGAGCTTTTGATTGATGCAGAATCAAAACCTACAGTTCATGAACTAATTTTTTGTGCTAACGAAAAAATGATTTCTAGTGAGAAGTTAGACAAAGAACTAGCTAAATTAAATTTTTATTTAAAAAATTATGAAATAAAAAAATCTTTTAAACTCTTAAAAAAAATTGTTCCAGAATGGGACCCTAAAAAAAAGTATGATGATTGGTTTAAAGAATGATTAAATCATTTAAATTCCTTTAAGAGTAAATTCTCAAATAAATCTACCCTTGATTTCCAGTCCTCTTTCTTTATGGTGTTAAATCCCTTTTGAGATATACTTTCTCTTAAATCTTTATTTTGAACTAGCTTTATAATTGCTTCTTCAATACTTTTCGAATCTTTGTTCTCTACTATTATCATATTTTCACCATTCTTACCTATATCAGGAATACAACCAACATTAGTCGCAATTACTGCACATTCTGCAGCCATAGCTTCTCGAGGGGGATTGTGAAATCCTTCTTGTAATGAAGGAGATATGAAAATATGAATTTTTCTGTATACTTCTCTAAGATTTTCTCCAACAGGAGCTTGCACCCATTCATAATTAAAATCAATTTTTGTTTTTGGCTTTTTATAACCAAATAAAATAACTTTTATATTTCCTAACTTAAGAATCGCTTTAGATATCCCCTCAACCCCGTATTTTGTACCTTTGACGCTTAGATTACCGCAACACATTCCAATTGAGACTTCTTTTGGCTTTTTACTCTTTAAAACAAATGGTTCTATATCTGTTCCGTTTGTAATAATGGCATCAATTTTTATTCCTTTATTTTTTTTTAAATAAGTCGAAATCCAACTGGCCACAACAATTTTTTTTAATGGTAGATTGAATACTTGGGAAGAAGCATCAAAAATATGTTCTTCTAGATCAATATCTCGAATGTAGTGATATTTTGTCCCACATCTATTAGGCAAGTTGTTAATATCTTCTACGGTATTCCAATGGTTAGCGATAACAAATGAATAATTTCTTATCCAAAAGGATGATATCCATGGTATTAATTTTATATTAGCTTTGCAATCAAGATTTATTCTTTTTCTTCTAATGAGGCTTCTCCCAATCCCATAAAATTTTTCCTTAAACCATTTTTTGGTTAAGACTTTATATCCATTCCTAGGAGGTATAATAGGAAAAATAATATCAACCTCCCATCCTCGTTTAATTAAATTATTTGACAAAATATAAGTTGATCTAAATGCACCACCCCAAGTGTTATATGGGAAAACAAAAAGTATTTTTTTTTTCATTTTTAAATATTTTTTTTTAAATTAACATTTTAATTATCTAGAAACTTTAAACAAAATTATTTTGTATTGGTTTTTTATAAGTATTTTTTTTAAGATAATTATTTAATTTATTTGTAAATTTTATTTAATAGATGATCTGGAAAACTATTTTCCCAAGAAAAATATTTCATTGCGTTTGCCCAGTCTTTAGAATTTAAATTGATTTTAATTTTCTTTTTTTCAATCATATAAAATAAATTACTCAGACTGCTAATACTATTATTAAATGGTATGCCTGTTTTTTTAAAATATTCATGAGAAAGCATATGGTTATTTTTATTATTGTTATAGATAAAAGTTTTATATTTAGAGAGTAAAGACGAGTGTATTCCGCTATGTGATATATATCGATGTAATAGTAAAATAAAATCTGATTGATCAACTGATAAGTTGATGATTTGATCGCTAACAAAACTATTGTAGTAAATAATTGAATCATCATAAATCTTATTTTTTAATAAGAATTTTCTGATAGATTTATCTGCTTTTCCTAGGATTATAAGAGCAGAATTGTTATTGTCTTGAGATTTCTCTTTATAAATATTCCATGACTGCAATAATAAATCAAATCCTTTATAAATACTTAAATTGCCAATATATATATAAATATTTTTGTATTTTTTTCTAAGTTTGCAAATTAAGGAAAATATTTTTAACTCATCTTTTTTTAAGGACTCATTTGTTTTTAAATTTATTAATCCGTGCCTACCTTCATAAATTGAATTTGATTTGAGAAATTTATATTTTGATATTAAATATTCTTTGCATTTTGATGAATGGACTACAAAATGATTTATTTCTTTATAACAACAATTTAAAAAAAAATTTGTTATTCTACTTTTTCTTGATTTTGCATTGTGTATTGTTATGATAACTAATCCTTCCCAGCCAATAAATTTAATTGTTTTAAGCCAAATCAAATCTATAAGTGGAAAAAGTAGCCACTGTAAATGAATTGCATCAGGTTTATTTTTTTTAATGAATTTTAGAATTTTTAATAACGAGTTTAAATATGAAAAAAATTTTTTTATTTGAGAAAGATTATTGTAATTAAATAATTTCATATACTTTATTCCATCTATTAATTTTTGATCATATAAACTAGAACATGCAAAAAAAATAGAAGCATTAACTTGGCTTTGACTCAACCTCTTCAAATATTCATAATCATAATTTCCTAAACTATGGAAGGATCTTTTGCCAATAAAAAGAATTTTTTTTGATTTATTATTCACCTTTTAATTTTTAATTTATTTTTAATAATATAGTATTTCTAAAATTTAATTAATTTTCAATAATTTAATAAATCAAATTTATTCTAATAACCTATCTTTTAATTCAAAGTCATCAAAATTAGAATTAATTTGTTTTTGAAACTCATAATCAATATTTTTTATTTCTTTTCTATGAATAGATAATTCACTTGAAGTTCTGGACTTTTTGATTATATAGTTACATAACTCATTTTTATTGATTTCTTTAAAGTCATCTCGATTATGAGATCCTCTACTTTCTTTTCTAGATAATGATGCAATTAAAGTTGCATTTGCAGAGAGTAATGATGATTCAAGATCCATAGCTAGTCTTAAATTCTCAAAATGATTTTTATTATTTTCTATCATTATATTTTTAGATTTCGATTTTAATATATAGATATTTTCTAGGCCCTTTTGCAACATTTTTTCATTTTTTGATACTCCACAATATTCCCACATTATAGTTCTCAATTGATTCTGAAGATCTTTGATATCCTCTTTACCTTTCTTATTTAAAAAATGGTTAATGTTTTCATTTGCATGATTTATTGGATTTATGGAAATATGGAGTTGATTCGTTCTTGAGAATTCGGCAGCTGATTTACCAACTATCTTTCCAAAAACTAAAATTTCTGCCAGGGAATTTCCACCAAGTCTATTTGCTCCATGAAGACCACCAGCAACTTCTCCTGCAGCATAGAGACCTTGAATATTTGTCACATGTGATTTTGCGTTAACTACTATTCCACCCATAGAATAATGCGCAGTTGGTGCGACTTCTATAGGATTTTTTGAAATGTCTATTCCTTGAGCTTCTTGAAATTGTTTGAAAGTCGAAGGCAGCTTTTCTAAAATTTTACTTTTTTCTATATGAGTTAAGTCAAGAAAAACACCACCATTGCATGTGCCCCTCCCTTCGTTTATTTCAGTGTAATTTGCGTATGCAACTCTATCTCTAGTTGATAATTCCATTCTTTTATAATCATAATTTTTCATAAATCTTTCACCATTTGCATTGATTAACCTTCCACCTTCGCCTCTTACAGCTTCAGTTACTAATGTCCCAATCATTTCTTTAGGAGCCACCATTCCTGTTGGGTGGAACTGTACCATTTCCATATCAACTAATTCACATCCTGCTTTCAAAGCAAGATGTAAACCATCTCCAGTATTTTCATTGCTTCTCGACGTACTCTTACTCCAAATTCTTGTATGTCCTCCAGTACAAATGATTGTTGAGGTTGCAGTATGAGCAATTCTTTCCCCATTTTTAAGATTGAACGAAAATGCTCCAAAACATCTTTTTTGCTCAATAAGTAAATCGGTTACATAATGTGAATCAAGTATTGGAATCTTTAAATCATCCGATTTTCTTATTAAGGCATTAATTATTGATGCCCCGGTAAAGTCTCCCGAATAACATGTTCTTCTATATTTATGAGCGCCAAAAAATCTTTGATCAAAATCCCCATTTTTTAGTTTTGCTAGATTTGCTCCCCATTCATCTATTTCGTTCACGAGGGAAGGAGCCTCTTGGGTTAATATCTTAATTTGGTCAGGATCAGCTAAGCCATATCCTTCAAGATATGTATCAGCATAATGACTTCTCCAGCTATCTTCTTTGTCAACGTTTCCAAATGCAGCATTAATCCCCCCAGCAGCTAAAACAGTATGCGCATCTAATTTTGATCTTTTTCCTAATATTAAAACATTTGCTCCCTCTAATTTTGCTGCGATAGCTGCTCTTAAACCTGCTCCTCCACAACCAATTACCAATACATCAACTTGATTTATAATATAGGAATTTCCCATCATAATAAAAAGCTTTCATCATTAAAATATTCTTATCTAAATTAGATTAAAGAACTTTATTAATAATACTAAATCAGAATCTTAAACTAATAGCGAAAAATACATTTATTTGTATATTAGATATATGAAAAAAATTGTAATAATTGGAGCCGGAATAATAGGGCTTTCATTAGCTCGTGAGTTCTTGAGAAGAGGTCATAAAAAAGTTTTAATACTTGAAAAAGAGAAAGAAATTGCATTACATCAGTCATCAAGAAATAGTGGAGTTATTCATTCTGGTCTTTATTACAAACCAGGAAGTTTAAAATCAAAATTATGTAGAGAAGGAATAAAGCTTATGAAAAATTATTGTGATAAACAAAAAATAAAATGGGATCAATGCGGAAAAATTGTCGTAGCAAAAAATTCTTCAGAAGATGGAAGATTAAATAAACTTTTCGAAAGAGGTGAAAAAAATAAACTTATAGGAATTGAGAAGATCGGAAGTAGCAAAATATCAAAGCTTGAGCCTTATGTAAGAGCTTTTAATGCAATTTATGTGCCTGAGGAGAGTATCGTTAACTATAAAGAAGTAGCTAAAGCATATCTTGATGAAATACTTTCTAGGGGAGGATTTGTAAAGTATTCAGCAAAAGTAAAAAAAATACAAGATAGAAATAATAAAAAAATTATTGTATTAGATAATGATGAAATATTTGATGCTGATATCGCAATTTCTAGTGCAGGAATTTACAGTGACAAAATAACTGAGATGATGGGGATTGATATTGACAAGCAAAAAATACTTCCCTTTAGGGGAGAATATTATCTACTTAAGAAAGAATATAGGTATTTAGTTAATGGTCTTATTTATCCTGTCCCCGATCCAACTTTCCCTTTCTTAGGTGTTCATTTTACAAAAATGATTAACGGTTATGTAGAAGCTGGTCCAAATGCTGTTCTTGCTTTAGCAAGAGAGGGTTATAATTGGAAAAAAATTAATTTTGCGGAACTTTATGAATCTATTACATATAAAGGTTTAAGGAGATTTATTGCTAAATATCCTTTAATAACTTTAGGAGAAATAAGTCGCTCTTTATCAAAAAGTTTGTTTATTAATAGTTTAAAAGAATTAATTCCAGATGTAAAAGAAAATATGTTTTACAGAGGTAGTTCAGGAATTAGAGCACAACTTATGAATTCAGATGGAAACTTAGTTCAAGATTTTAAGATAATGATAAGAGATAATTCGATTTCAATATTAAATGCTCCTAGTCCTGCAGCTACATCTTCTTTGGCAATTGCAAAATACGTAGCAAATTATCTTGACCTTTAATAGAGAATTAATTAATTTTAAAAAAATTTAAAAAAAGGATTCCACACAGTTAATTTATGCATATTGCTAGCTCAAGATAGAATTAATTATTAATTTTAAGAAAGATATCTTATTGATGTATATTTATATTCTTGTAGAAAATTTGATTTATTACTCAAAATTAATGCATTAATTATAAAATTAATATCTATTTCAAATAAAGACTGATATTGTCTTACCCTTTAAATTCGAAGAAATCTCATGAAAAATATTTTAGTTACTGGGGGTGCTGGCTTTATTGGGAGCCATACATGTTTATTGCTTTTAGAAAAAGGATACAATGTATATGTTCTAGATTCTTTTACAAATAGCTCTTCAAAGTCTCTAGAAAAGGTTTGTGAGATAATTAAATTAAAAAAAAATAATTTAAAAAATCAATTAAAAGTTTTTCATGGAGATATTAGAGATATAAACTTTATTGATAATGTTTTTTTAGAGTTTAAAAAAAACAAAAAAAATATAGATGGCGTTATCCATTTTGCTGGTTTGAAATCAGTTATAGATTCGCTAATCAAACCTCTTAAATACTGGGAAGTAAATGTCAAAGGAACAATAAATTTATTGCAAATTATGGATAAATATAATTGTAATAAATTGGTTTTTAGCAGTAGTGCAACTGTTTATTCTGCAAAAGGAGATAATCTTCTTTCAGAGGATTCTCCAATTAAGCCAATTAATCCGTACGGTGAGACTAAATTAACTGTTGAGTCGTTATTAAAAAATATAGCCCACAATAAAGATGATTTAAGTTTTGCTTCCTTAAGGTACTTTAACCCTATTGGGGCCCATAGTTCAGGATTGATAGGTGAAGACCCTAAGGGTAAGCCAAATAATATATTCCCTTTAATTATAAATACGGCATTAGGTATTCAGAAGGAATTAAAAATTTATGGGAATGATTGGCCTACGCATGATGGCACTCCAATTAGAGATTATATTCACGTAATGGATCTTGCCGAAGTTCATATAAAGGTTTTAGAAAATCTTTACAGTAAAAAAAATAAATATGTGAATTTTAATGTTGGTACTGGCAAAGGCACTTCAGTTTTAGACCTAGTTAAAATCTTTGAAAGAGTTAATAATGTAAAAGTACCATATGTTTTTTCTGATAGGAGGGTAGGAGAGGCTTGTTATGTTGTCGCTGATAATTCATATCTCGCTTCTGAATTAAAATTCGTGCCAAAGAAAAATATCGAAGAAATGTGTAGGGATGGTTGGAACTGGAAAAGTTTGAATCCAAATGGTTTTTAAATACGTATAGTATTGTTCCTTAATTCTTCGATATAACTTTTTACAGTCAATCGGATACCGTTTGTTAAGTCAGTTTTCGCAGACCAACCCATACTATTTATTTTTGAAACGTCTAATAACTTTCTTGGAGTACCATCTGGCTTTGATGAATCCCAAATTATTTCACCTTCGAATCCAATAATAGAGGAAACTAGGATAGCTAATTCTCTGATACTAATATCTGATCCAACTCCAACATTGATCATTCCTGAGAAGTTACCTGAATTATCATATAAATTTTTATTATCACTTGAAATATTTTCAAGAATAAAAATTGCTGCGTCTGCTAAATCATCCACAAATAAGAATTCTCTTTTTGGCGAACCTGTACCCCAGCAATGCACTTTCTTTAAACCCTGGATTTTGGCCTCATAAAATTTACTTATTAGGGAAGGTAGTACATGACTATTATCTCGATGATAATTATCACCTTTGCCGTAAAGGTTTGTTGGCATTAAAGATATTGAATCAAATCCATATTGCTCCTTTAATGCAATACATAACTTAATCCCAGCAATCTTAGCAATTGCATATGATTCATTGGTCTTCTCAAGTAAACCATTTAATAAGTATTCTTCTTTAAGCGGCTGCTTTGCTAATTTGGGGTAGATACAACTGCTACCTAGGAATAAAAATCTTTTCGCTTTATATTTCCAAGCATTTTCAATGACGTTGTTTTGAATTTTAAGGTTTTCAAGAATAAAATCTGCAGTATATTTAGAGTTTGCATATATTCCTCCTACCTTTGCTGCAGCGAGAATAACAACATCAGGAGAATTTCTTTTGAACCATTGTTCTACCTCTGTATTATCTAATAAATTTAAATATTTTCTACTGGGGCACAATAGTTTTGTATAACCTTTATTAACTAAGCTTCTATAAATCGCACCACCAACCATTCCTGAATGTCCTGCGATGAATATTTTATTATTTTTAGAAATCAACATTAATAAAATTTTTATTAATTCTACCTTTCAATTACCTTTTAATCTTCTTGATTATTATTTCTTAGGGAGTAACAAATATAATCATAAAGAAGTAGATTTTAGATAATGTATTTATAAAAAACAATTTATCCTATAAAGGAGTTTTTTTTGCTAATTTAATAATCTTAAGAAATCTAGATTTTTGCAAAATGATCATCATTTATTTGATGTAATATTTATTAAAAATTAAGTATTACCTATTACCTATTACCTACTACCTATTACCTATTACCTATTACCTATTACCTATTACCTATTACCTATTCTTCCATACATATCGTCAAACCTAATAATGTCATCTTCACCAAGATAATCGCCGGTTTGAACTTCTATTAGAATAAGTTTCGATATCCCTGGATTACACAATCTATGCTTAGATTTAAAAGGAATATATATACTTTCATTCTTAGATAATAATTTTTTCTTTTCATCCAACTGAACCTCTGCAATACCCTCAACTACTATCCAATGTTCTGATCTATGATGATGTAATTGAAGAGATAATGAGGCGCCTGGATTGACTTCAATTTTTTTAATTTGCCAACTTTGACTTTCTTCAATTGATTCGTAAAACCCCCAAGGCCTATGAATCTTCTTATGTTTTTTCCCTTCTTTAAGATTCTTTTTATTTAAAGTTGAAACTATATCCTTTATCTCTTGAGAAAAACTTTTATTTGCCACAAGAAGAGCATCTTTAGTATTGATAATCATCATATCTTTTAAACCTAAACAAACTAACAATTTATCTTCACTTCTTATGAGAGATTTAGAGGTCTCTTTAGCAATTACTCTTCCTTTAATGGAGTTGCCATTAAGATCCTTAGTGGATATATCCCACAGGGATTCCCAATTACCAATGTCATCCCATCCACAATTAAGTGGTAAAACATAGGCGTTTTGAGTTTTTTCAAATACTGCGATGTCAATAGAAGTTTCTACGCAATTTGAAAAAGATGATTTTTCCAATCGTAGAAAATCAAGATCTAATATCCTTTCTTTAAAGCTTTTTTCACAATTATTTACTATTTCTGGAGTAAATTTAGACAATTCCGCGAGTATAGAACTTGCCTTGAAGACAAACATCCCACTATTCCAAGTATATTTTTCGTCTTTGATAAGGGATTGTGCAGTTTTAAGATCAGGTTTTTCTAAAAATTGAATAACTTTATTTGACTTGAAATTATTCTCATCAAATTTATATTGAGCTTTTATGTAACCATAACCAGTTGAAGGATGTGTTGGGGTAATCCCAAATATTATTAAATACCCACCAGCTGCAAGTCTAATACTATTTTGGATTGCTTTTTTAAATTCATTTGCATTCTCAATATAGTGATCTGAAGAGAGAATTAAAAGGATAGGATCTATATTCTCATCTTTAAATTCTTCAATCGCTTTCATCGCAGCTACGGCAATTGCTGGAGCTGTATTTCTTCTTGCTGGTTCAAGAATTATTGCTAAAGGATCAGTATTTATTTGTCTCATTTGGTCTCCAACTATAAATCGATGTTCTTCATTACATATGATTATGGGTTTACACAAATTTTCTAAATTTTCGATTCTTTTATAGGTCTTTTGGAGTAGGGTATATTGATCCTCTTCAGTTAATTGAAGAAATTGCTTGGGAAAACTTTCTCTTGATAATGGCCATAATCTGGAACCAGTCCCACCTGCAAGAATAATAGGGACAATTTTTTGCATAACTTTAGAATTTTTCATTCTTTAGAGGAATAAATTGGAAAGCCTTTATTCTTAAGTATTGATTCTTTTTTTGATTCTTTAGAGTCCTCTTCTATCATTTCTTTAATAAGTTTTTTTATGGATATCTTTGGCTCCCAATTAAGTTTATTTTTTGCCTTAGATGAATCCCCTAAAAGTTCATCAACTTCTGTAGGTCTAAAATATCTTTCATCAATTCTAATAACAATTTGTCCATTATCAGCTCTTCTTCCCACTTCCTCTACACCATTTCCTTCCCAAAAAATCCCAGTACCTGTTTTATTGTCCCACCCAAGTTCTAAAGCACATAATTCTAAAAATTCCCTGACGGAATACATTTTTCCAGTTGAAATTACAAAATCTTCGGGTTTATCTTGTTGAAGCATTAACCATTGCATATAGACATAATCTTTAGCATGTCCCCAATCTCGCTTTGAATTCAAGTTTCCCATGAATAGGGTATTTTCCAGCCCATAATGAATTCGGGTTAAACCTCTTGTAATTTTTCTTGTAACAAAGGTCTCTCCTCTTCTTGGACTTTCATGATTAAATAAAATTCCATTACAGGCAAAAATATTATATGCTTCTCTATAATTAACAACAATCCAGTATGCATATAATTTGGCTACAGCGTAGGGACTTCTAGGATAGAAAGGTGTTGTCTCTTTCTGAGGCGATTCTTGTATTAATCCATATAATTCACTAGTGCTAGCCTGATAAATTTTAGTTTTTTTTGTTAAATTTAATATCCTTACTGCCTCTAAGATTCTAAGTATACCAAGGGCATCACAGTTGGCTGTATACTCGGGAGTCTCAAAACTTACTGCTACATGACTTTGAGCACCTAGGTTATAAATCTCATCAGGCTTTACTTGGTCAATTATTTTTAAAATATTTGTACTATCAATTAAATCACCATAATGTAAGATAAAGTTTTGGTCTTTTTCATGAGGATCTTGATATAGTTTGTCTATTCTAGAAGTATTGAAAGAACTTGATCTTCTTTTTATGCCATGTACAATATACCCTTTCCCTAAAAGTAATTCTGCAAGGTAACTACCATCTTGCCCTGTAATTCCAGTTATTAAGGCTGTTTTTTTTATTTTTGTTGTCATTTATCTAAAAAAAGAAAACCAATATAATAATTTCTTTATTAATACTAGATGAATTATTTATATTAATTCAAGTTTCCAGCTCTTTTGTATCAAATTTCCTCTTACTATTTAAATAAAGAAAAGAATGATTTGAGATACTAATTTTGATCCTTAGTATGATTTTTAATTTAGTAATTCTTTCAAAAAAATTATATTTGCCAAAAATATTTTTGTAATAATAATAAAATATATCGCATTTCTCTATATAAAAGAAATTTACTTTATCGACTACTTTAAAAATGTGAAACTTTTAAATCAATTATTAAATTATTAAGAATATTTGTGTTATTAAACTTTTGAATTAATAAATATTATTTTAAATAAAAAAAAATTAATAAATATTATTTTAAATAAAAATAAATTTGATAAATATTTTTAAATTATGAATAAGATTTTTAATAACTATAAAAGCATTTATTAATAATTTATATTCTAATTTAGAATTTTAGATTTCTTTATAAATTATTTTGATCTATATCCTTTAGCATTGAATACTGTTTTTATTGTTTTAAATAAAATAAGGATATCAAGCAAAAATGAAATATGGTTAATGTAGTAAATGTCATAGCTCAATTTATTTATTGTATCTTCCAGACTAGCTCCATAAGGATAATTAACTTGGGCCCATCCGCTAATCCCAGGTTTTAAGACAGTTCTATATTTATAATAAGGTATTTTTTCTAAGAATTCCTCTTCTATTTCTGGTCTTTCTGGTCTTGGACCTATTAGACTCATCGAACCTTCTAATACAGATAAAAGTTGAGGCAATTCATCAAGTCTAGTAGCTCTTATTATTCTGCCTATTTTTGTTATTCTTTTGTCTTCGTTCTTAGCCCATTGAGCTCCGGATTTCTCAGCATCAATAACCATACTTCTGAATTTGTAGATTAGGATCTTTTTCCCTCTAAAGCCTGTCCTTACTTGGGAATAAAATATAGGCCCCTTATCTTCAAAGTAGATTAAAAAAGATATTAATACATTAATAGGTAGTGTAATTATTAGTAAAAATATACTTAAGGTAAAGTCTCCAATCCTTTTAATTCTTATATTATATGATTCATCAATTGTACTGAATTTATCTATTATTTTAAATTTATTATTTATCATATGTGGAGGTATTCTGTGCAAATTATTTTCGCACCAGTTAATTACATTTATTATTTTTAAGCCTTTAGATTTTAAATAAAATATTTTATTTATATCTTTCTGATCCATCTTTACATTATTCCCAATTATAACCCCTTCAATTTTTTCATAATTAATTTTATCTATATAGTATTCTGAGTTAATTCTTTTAAATATAGGGTAATTTCTAAAATGCTCTATTTCTTTATTGAATTTAGTTAAATCATTATTTGATCCATAAAATAACCAATATTTATTTTTGGAAAATATCCGATAAGTTAAAACACTTAAAAAGTATTGTATGAAACAACTAAAGATGGAAATTATAAATGTAATTCTAAGAAAAAAAATATTTTGTGACTGCTGCAGATTAATGATATTCGTGCTATCACCAAATAACAAAATAAAAAATTTATGATACCAATTTAGAGATAAATAAATAAAATTACATAGTATAAAAATAGTAATAGTTTTAAATATAGTATTAATAATATCTTTATATTTTAAGTTTTTAAAAACCATATATCTACCGATTATATAACTTGAAATTATCCAAAAAAATCCAAGAGAAACTGGTACTATAAAGTTAGGATATGCATTAAATTCTTTAAAGTAAGTTAAGGAATAAAATACAATATTAATTAGACAATCGATCGAGATCGCGAAAAGAAATCTTCTTCTACTATTAATCCAAGGGATATTAAATTTCATTAACTATATAATTTACAAAAAATACATAAAACATAATAACAAAATATTGATTTAATTTATTTTTAAATTCAATATATTTATAATGAATGGGTAAATTGTGATTAAAAATATCTAAATAAATGTTAAACAAAAATAAGTTATTTGGATTTAAGTTATCTCAAGAATCTGATTTCATAGAGATTGGTGGAGGGGAAGGCGAATTGAGCTTGTGTTTGAAAAAAAAAGGTTTTAATTTGACTTTATTTATTGAACCTGACCTTAAAAAATTTAAAAATGCGGTTGATAAATTACAAGGCATTAAATGTTTAAATTTAGATATTAAAGAATTAACTTGTGATCAAATAATAGCAAAATCTGAAATGGTAACAGTTATTATGCAAGATGTTATTGAACATATAAGCATAGATAAACAAAAATTGTTCTTTGAAATTCTTTCCAAAAAGTATAAGGTGATATATCTAATAGGAAGAACTCCTAATCTTAAAAGTCCATTTGGCTTAAGAAATTCTTTTGGAGATAATACTCACTTACATAGATTTACCGATACTTCTCTAATAGATTTCCTTGCAAAACTTGATTTTAACAAAACATCCGTTAAAAGAGAGGATTTTAGAATTACAGGTATAATTTCTCTCTTAAGAT
>MDSZ01267121.1_pt1 | contig 21190 bp, 18 predicted proteins | sample 811201 | NCBI WGS metagenome assembly MDSZ01 (sample SAMN05326647, study PRJNA326480) | marine metagenome | isolation source: seawater | place: Indian Ocean: North | collected 2010 | reverse complement strand
TTTTTATGTGACTCAGGCGGTCAATATAAATATGGCACAACTGATGTAACTAGAACTTTGTGTTTCTCTAAACAACCAAATAAAATTAAAAATTTATATACAAAAGTTTTGAAAGGCCATATTGCTGTTGCCACAACTGACTTAAGTAAACAGAATAATGGCAAACAAATTGATATTAGAGCAAGAAAGTTCTTAAAAAAAAATAAACTAGATTATGCACATGGAACAGGTCATGGAGTAGGTTTTTTTTTAAATGTTCATGAAGGGCCACAGTCGATTTCAAAATATAACTCTATCAAACTTGAAAAGGGAATGATTTTGAGTAATGAGCCAGGTTTTTATAAAAAAGGACATTTTGGAATTAGAATAGAAAATCTTGTTTATATTAAAAAAGATAATAAAAAATTAAACTTCGAAAATTTAACATTGGCACCAATAGAGAAAGATTTAATAAATTACAATTTACTAAGTAATCAGGAAAAAGACTACTTATTAAAATATCATTTAAATGTTTACTCAAAACTATCTAGATTTTTAAATATAGAGGAAAAAAAATGGTTAGCTGGCTTAATTTAACATTTTTAACCATTCTTCTTGAGTTATAATTTTAATTTTAAGCTCTTTTGCTTTATTAATTTTTTTTATGGTGGGTTTTTCACCGATAATTAAATAATCAAGTTTTTTATTTACATTGCTAATAATTTTGCCTGAATTTTCTTCTATAATTGATTTTGCCTCAGCCCTACTCATATTGTGAAATTTGCCAGTAAACATAAAAGTTTTATTTTTTAAGGAACCAGATTGATTTATTTGTGGGGAGTCTGTTATATCTAAAATTTTTTCTAATTCAGATAAAAATTCCTGATTTGTTTTGTTTCTAAAAAAACTAATAATAGAATTAATTTGTGTATCTCCAATACCATCAATATTACTAAGTTCATCAAATTTTATTTTTGAGGATAATTCAAAAAAATTTTTGGCAGATTTCAGGTGCCTAGCTATAAGCTTAGCATTTTCTTGACCAATATGTCTTATACCAAGAGAATAAATAAATTTATCTAAAGGTATTTTTTTTTTACTATCTATTGCATATTTCAAGTTCGATGTTGATAAGTTTCCCCAGCCTTCTAAATTTTTTATTTTTTCATAATTTAGTTTAAAGATATCTTGGGGAAATTTAATTAATTTGAGCTCCCAAAAATTTTCTACAATTTTTTTTCCGAAACCATCTATATTAAGGGCTTCTTTTGATACAAAATGTTTTATTCTTTCTTTTGAAATTTGGTCGCACTCAAAACCTTCGCTAGAACATCTCCTAACTGCATCTTTTTTTTTTGTCGTCTCATTAAAATCTTTGATGGTAGGTGAGCCACAAGAAGGACATTTGATTGGGAAAATAAATTTTTTAGAGCTCTTTTTTCTTTTTTTTAAATCAACAGAAATTACATGCGGTATTACATCTCCAGCTCTTTCTATAGTAACCGTATCACTTACTCTAATATCTTTTCTGCTAATTTCATCTTCATTATGAAGTGTAGCGTTTGAAACTGTTACGCCTCCAATTTTTACTGGTTTTATTTTGGCAACAGGTGTTAAAGCACCGGTCCTGCCAACCTGAATTTCAATATTTAATATTTCGGAAATTGAACTATTTGCAGAAAATTTATGAGCAATTGCCCATCTTGGCGCATTGGTTGCATATCCGAGTCTTTTTTGTAAATTAAAGTCGTTTACCTTATAAACAATTCCATCAATATCAAAATTGATTTTTTTTCTCTCGTTTTCTAAAAATTTATGATTTTTAATTAAATTTTCTATACCAATAATATTTCTGTTGTATTGATTTATTTTAAAACCCCACTCTTTTAATTTTTTTAAAAAATCTGTTTGTATTTTGATATTCATTTCATCAACAAAACCAAAAGTGTAAGCGATAAATTTTAATGGGATTTTTTCAGTTACTGACGGATTTTTTTGTCTTAAACTTCCTGAGGCGGCATTTCTAGGGTTTGCAAATTTTTCCCTTAAATTATTAAAATCATCGTTTTGAATATAAACCTCTCCTCTTATGTCTATTTCCTTTGGAAAATCACTATATTTAATAATTTTTGGTATATCTCCAATTGTCTTAAGATTTTCTGTTATATCCTCTCCTTCCTTTCCATCGCCTCTTGATAATCCTTGGACAAATTTTCCATCTTTGTATTTAAGTGATGCAGAAATCCCATCAATTTTTGGTTCAGCACTATATTCAATTTTAAAATTTTTTTTTAAACTTAAAAAATTTCTAATTTTTTTTTCAAAATTTTTTAAATCTTCCTCATTAAATGCATTAGATAAAGACAACATTTGTATTCTGTGCTTTACCTTTTTAAAGTTTTTCGAGGGTGAAAATCCTACAGAATTTGAAGGGGAAACGTTAGATTTTAAAAAACGATATTTGTTCTCTAGTTCTACTATTTCTGTTTTTAAATTATCATATTCGCTATCTGTGACTTTTGGATCACTTTTATCGTAATAATACTTGTTATATTTTTGGTAAAGTTTAATTTTTTTTAAATATTCTTTTTCTATTTTTGAAATTTTCATTTACTAAAAAAAAGATTTAATTCTATCCATAAGTTTCTTTTTTTCCTTTTTTGATGTTTTTTTATTTAACACATAATTTTTATTTAACACTCTATAAGACTCCTTATACCACTCACTTGATAAGTAGTTATATCCAAGAGTTTTAGCATATTTCTTTGCCTCAGAAACAAGTCCAATTTTATAATGAACTTCTACCAATCTATGAAGGGCTTCCTCGATATATATAGTTGTATCATAATCATCAACAATGACTTTTAATCTGTTTATTGCTGGTATCCATTTTTCTTTTTTGATATAGTGTCTTGCAACATACATTTCTTTTGCAGCCAATAAATCGTTAATTAAATTTAGTTTATATTTTGCATCTAAAGCAAAGTCAGTAAGAGGAAATTTTTCTATCACTAAATTGAAGCCATCTTTTGCTTCAAGAAGTGGTTTTAAATCTTTTTTTTCATCAACTATACTTTCATAGTGGCACATTGCTAACAAATAATATGCATAATCTAAGTTTGGATTTTTTGGATATTTTTTTATAAATCTTTGGAGTTCATCATTTGCGCTTTTATAATAACCTTGAGCATAATAACCGTAAGAGGCCATTAAAATAGATTTAGCGGCCCAATCCGATTGGGGATATAATAATTCTGCCTCATTAAATTTTTTTGCAGCATAATAAACGTCCCCTTTTTCAAGCGCCGACATTCCTTCTTTATATGCATTCATCATTTGAAGATCTAAATCATCCTCTTTAATAATTGATTTGACTTGTTCTTGTTTTCCTGAGCATGAAGACAAAAACAATATCAAAAGAAAAATGAATTTCTTAATATTTCCCATCAAAAAAGTTTTAACAGATTTTTAAGAAAATCTAAACTTTTAAGCTATTGATTTTAGATATCTTTTATTTATTAAAGAATGAGGTATCTTGCTTTCTTTTACCTCTATAATTGAAAAGTTTGAATTATTTTCAAATACTTTTCTTAAAATTTGGTTTGTTAGTTTGTGTCCACCTTGAGAACATACAAGTTTTCCTATTATTTTATATCCTGACAAATATAAGTCGCCTATACAATCAAGTATTTTGTGATTCACAAATTCAAGTTTATTTCTCAAACCATCTTTATTTAAAACTTCTTGGCCATTTACTACAAGAGCATTTTCTAGAGACCCACCTTGTGCTAAATTTATTTTTTTTAATTTATCAATATCTTCAAATAAACAGAAAGTTCTCGAATTAAATATATCAGTAAGGTCGTCCTCATAGACTTTTATTAAATTTCTTTGATTTCCAATAAAAGAGTTTTCATACTTTATTTCAAAATCAATATCTAAACTCAATTTACTAGGTTCTAAGGAAATTGTTTTTGGTCCATCCTGAAAAGTAATTTTTTTTTCTATCTTTACAACTTTAATTGGTGCATTGCTAATATCGACTCCCACACTGCTTATTTCATCTACAAAAGGTTTTGCAGATCCATCTAAAATAGGCAGCTCATCACCATTCACTTCTATTAAAGCATTATCTATACCAGTCCCATGTAGTGCTCCCATCAAATGTTCAATTGTTGAAATTTTTACACCGTAATCATTTGAAATTGTTGTGCAGTAAAGTGCACTACTTACGTTAAAGATGCCGGGAATAATAATATTATTTTCTCTTATATCTGTTCTTTTAAAAACTATTCCTGTGTTCGGTCCTGATGGCCTAATCTTCATATGGACTTTGTTTCCTGAATGCAAACCTACTCCATCGAAAATAATTGGTTTAGAAAGAGTTTTTTGGTTTAAAACTGACATGATCAGCTTATAGAAGTTAAAGAAATAAATATAAAAACAACAAATGTTACAAGAAAATACGACTTTTAGTTAAAAAAATGAAAAAGTTTCTCAAAAAAACCCTTTTTTTCTATTTTTTTTGGGATAATTACAACTTCTTGTTTATTAAAACCCTTGCTTAAATTATAGCCAATCTCACATATATTGTTTGGATATTTTTCTAAAAAAAGTGACTTTACATATTTTAAACATATAATTTTTTTAACGTTTACCTGAAGTTTAGCAAATAAATTTTCGATTTTTTTAACAAAAGTTTTTGTTATACAAATAAATTCAATATCTAGACTGATTTTATTGCATACTTGATCGTAAGGAATAAAATTAGACTCTGAATCATTTATTAAGTATTTTTTTATAATAATATGAATAATATCTTTGTTGGGGTACGCTTTAATAATTTGTGATTTTGCATCTTGGATAAGATACTTAATATCTTTTTGTTGAATTTTTTTATCATCAAGCTTTTTCATTAAAGAAATATATACTGAATTTGTTTCATTAGTTTCTATCATTATAGAAATATTAGAAACAAAAGAATTTAAATCTTTTTCAATTTTTTTGATGTTTTTTTCAATTATTGACTCTAGTCTTTCAAAATTTTTATCTTCGTCTATTAGGTTGTCATTATAGTTTTGGCTATGAGAAAATATTAAATTATTATTCGATTTTCTAAATACACCTGCATTAAGCTCTGAGCTACTTAAACTTAAATAAATATCATTATCTTCTTCAATCATCAGTTACAATTATTTTATTTTTAAACCTTAAATCAATTATTCTTGCATTTTTGAAATTTTCATTTTTTTGTAGCAAGCTAATTGAATCAAGTTTCAATTTCAAATTTTCAGATGGTAACTTGACTAACTGGCCATCATTATTTTTTATATCCCATCTACCCGATGGATAAAAATAAATTTCTTTAATGCTATTAAAATTATATTTAGAAATTTTCACAACCTCAACAAACTCAACAAATTTACTAATATTAACAAGCCCAAATATATAAGGTAAACTCTTTTTTGTATTTTCGTATTTTGTCAATTTCCCGTTTGATCCAACAAAATAATTTTGACCATTAATATTGGTTATAGCCAAAAATTCAGTTTTTTCTATTTTTATATTTAGTTTATTAGGAAAAATTTTTTTGATCTCAAAAGAATTAACTAAGCTATTTTTTTTAAGTGTTTCAGTTAAAAATTCTTTTTTTACTAAAAATATATTTTCAGTAATTATATTTTTTATATTGTCTGAAATAATTAAATTGTTTTTTTCAGAAAGTCCAAAAACATTTATCTCACTAATTTTAAAATTAAAAAAATCTGATTTTACTAATTTATGATTATTTAATGTGCTTAATAATAAAAAAATAACAATATATAAATACAGTCTTTGCTTTTTACCTATTTTTTGATGCATCATTTAATATCCATTCAATTAAATTTGCAAAATTTATTCCTCTAAATTTTGCAATTTCAGGAACTAAAGAAAGTTTTGTCATTCCAGGCTGAGTATTTATTTCAAGCAAGTAGAATTTTTTTTTATAATATTTAAAGTCAGATCTTGTTACGCCTCTACAGCCAATTAATTTATGTGCTTTAAATGCTATATCCATTACTTTTTTTAAATATTTTTTTTCTAAAGCAACCGGGATGATATGCTTAGTTTTTGCTTTAACACTATATTTTGCTTTATAATCATAAAATTTTCTTTTTGGTTTTAATTCAATAGCTCCTAATTTTTTATTTCCCATAATTGCAACTTGAATTTCTCTACCAGGGATAAATTCCTCAATTAAAATTTCATTATAAAACTTAAGTTTTTTAAGATTTTTAATTAAATTTTTCTTTGTACAAATATAAACATTAACACTTGATCCTTCATTTATAGGCTTAATAACTACAGGAAACTTTAGTTTTTTTTGAACTATCGATATTATATTATTTTCTTCAAAATTATATTTTATATATTTAGGAGTAAGAATTTTATTTCTTATAAAAATTTTTTTTGAAATTTCTTTATCCATTGCAATTGAGGATGAGAGAACACCTGAGTGTGTATAATTAACTTTTTGAGACTCTAATATTGTCTGAATATAACCATCTTCACCAAATTGACCATGAAGAGCATTAAATATTACGTCAGGCTTAAAATTCTTTATTTTTTTTATGAAATTTTCATCGGGTTCCGCAAATATTGTTCTATATTTTTTATTTTTTTTTAGGACTCCGCAAACACTTTTGGCTGTTTCCAAGCTTATTAATCTCTCTTTAGATATTCCTCCACCTAGAACAATAACTTTTTTTTTCATTCAACTATCTCAATTTCTGTTTCTATATCAATTCCAGTTTTTAGTTTCACTTTTTCTTGGACAAAATCTATTAATCTTTTCATATCATGAAAGGACGCATTACCACTATTAACAAAAAAATTACAATGCTTTTGAGAAATTTCAGCATCACCAAATTTAGTATTTAGTGGAACTGATTTTTTAATTAGTTTCCAAACTTTTTCGTTGGTTAGCTTGATTGGATTTTTGAATGTACTGCCGCCTGTTTTAATTTTCGATGGTTGTGCTTCATTTTTTTTTTTCTTAAAATCATCAATATTTTTTTGAAGTTTCTGCTTATCTTCAAATTTACCTTTGAAGGATGCGCTCAAAAAAATTAGATCACTACTTAAATCATTGCCTCTATAAAAAAATTTTATTTTAGATGAAGGTATAGTGAAAATTTTTCCAGTTTTATCTACAGCTTGTATTGAGAGTAATATATCTTTGAATTCTCTATTAAAACAACCTGAATTCATTCTTAATCCACCTCCAATTGTTCCTGGTATACACGAGAGAAATTCAAGTCCACCAATATTATTTTGACAAGCAAATTCTGATAATTTTCGGTCAATGGTTCCGCTTCCAGCCACTAAAGTTGTATCTGATAATTGTGATATGTTACAAAATTTTTTTCCTAATTTTATCACAATTCCTTCAAATAAATTATCTTTAATAAGAATATTTGATCCTGCTCCTAACAAAAATATTTTTTCCTTTGATCCAAATCTTTTCAAAAAAGAGACAAGCTCGTTAAGACTTTCGGGCTTAAAATAAGCAGCTGCAATTCCTCCAATATTAAACCAATTTGTTTTTTTTAGATCATAATCAAAAAAAATTTTACTCTTAATATCTTTTGAAAAGCTTTTAAGTTCCTCAATTTTTTTCATAAAAGATTTGGCAATTCTCTCATCCAATTAGAAATTGAACCAGCGCCCATTCCAATTACTACCTTGTTCCCATAAATATATTGTTTTATAAATTTACTTAATTGATTTTGATCTTGTACTAAGTAAACTTTCACATTTGATTTCAAGGCAATTTCTTTAGCAAAATTTAAATAACTAAATCCTAATTTCATTTTTTCACCCGCTTTATATATTGGGCATAAAATTACACCATCTGCTTTTTTGAATGATGAACTAAATTCTCTCCTCAAATCTTTTAATCTTGATATTCTATGGGGCTGAAAGACACAAAATATTTCTTCTTTCTTGAAAACCTTATCTACGCCATTAAGAAGTTCTTTAATTTCCGTTGGATGGTGAGCATAATCGTCATAAAAATTTATACCCCTATATGAAAATATTTTGTTAAATCTTCTCTGTACTCCTTGAAAACTTTTAAGCGATTCTTTAATTACATTAGTTGATATACCTATTGTAAATGCTACAGCTACTGCTGCTGTAGCGTTTCTTATATTATGTAAACCTAAAAGAGGAATTCTAATATTTTTTAAAATTGTCTGTTTCTTAGCAGGCAAAGATATATATAAATCAAATATTGAAAATTCCTTAGCTTGTTTAATATTTTTCACTCTAAAATTGGAGCTATCATTAATCCCATAAGTATAAAAATTTTTAATTTTAATTTTTTTAATAACTTCATTATTAATTTTATCATCAGCACAAATAAAAGATTTTCCAAATGATGGAACTTTATTAATGAATTCTAAAAAATTATATTTTAGATTATCCATAGACTTGTAATAATCCATATGTTCTCTATCAATATTTGTAACCACTGAGTATGTAGGTGGAACTTTTATAAAGCTTCCATCTGACTCATCTGATTCTAAAACACACCATTTGCTTTTGCCTAATTTGGCAGAACCTTGTAAAGAATTAAGTACTCCACCATTAATTATAGTAGGGTCTAATTTCGCTTTAGCAAAAATGCCTGAAATAAGTGCAGTGGTTGTAGTTTTTCCATGTGAACCAGCTACTACAATATTTCGTGTTAAAGAAACAATATGAGCTAACATATCTCCTCTTTTATATATAGGTAAATTTTTAATTTTAGCTTTTACAACCTCAGAATTATTTTTTTTAATAGCTGATGAAATCACTAAAATTGTAGCATCATCTATATTTTTTTTATTATGGCCTATGAAAATTTTAATTTTATTTTTTTTTAATCTTTCTATATTCTTATTTGCTGAAATATCACTGCCTTGAATCTTAAATCCCATATTTTTCATAATTAGCGCTAGACCACTCATTCCAATACCACCAATACCTACGAAATGTATATTTTCTTTTTTTGCAAGTTCAATTTTCATTTAAAGTTCGTATAATTTTTTCGTTTACCTTATTCCAGCTATTTTGATAACTAAAATTTTCCATATTTTTTTTTTTCTTTAAATAATCTTCTCTATTTTCAATAATTTGTATTAATTTTTTTGATAATATATCACTTGTTATACTATTTTGATCCAGTAACCAGCAGCAATCTTTATTTTTGTAAAAAAGTGCATTTTCATACTGGTGGTTATCTTTTGCATAGGGATAAGGTATAGCCAAATATGGAATATTAATAAAAGTTAATTCTGCAATTGTAGAAGCGCCTGCTCTTGTAATGCATAAATTTGAGTCTTTTAAAAATTCCAAAATATTATTATCATAGCTAAACAATTTACAATTAATATTATTTGAATCATAAAAACTTTTTAAAATTTGATAATTCTCTTTATTTGATTGTTGATAAACTTTGAGATTGTATTTATTTGTTAATTGCAAAATGCTATTTTTGATTTCATGATCAAAAAACTTTGCACCTTGACTTCCCCCAATTATTAATAATTTTATTTCTTTTAAAATTTCTTTTTCATTTAATTTAACTGAGTAAAACTTTTTTCTTAATAAAGGGCCTATTACTACTATTTTATCAAGATATTTCTTAGGAAAATTTTTAATATTATTTGCATAACAAAAAATTTTCTTACTTAGTTTTATAAAAAATATATTTGCTCTTCCCATTGTCATGTTTGGTTCAAACAGAAATATTTTTATCTTTAAAAATTTTGCTGCAAAGCACAATGGCAATGACATGTATCCACCTGTTGATATCAAAATATCAATATTTTTTTTTCTTAAAAAAAAAATAGATTTAAATATTAAAAAAATTATAGAGAGAATATTAAAAGGTAGTAATAAAATTTTATTTTGTAATTTAGGTGTATTTATAATTTTAATGTGTTCTTTGTCTATATTTAAAAACTTAACACCTCGTTCATCTGAGCTTAAAAAAACATCAAAATCGTTTTTCAAATGATCATAAAAAACACTTGCAGGAATAACATGTCCGCCTGTTCCTCCAGTGCTAATTAAAATTTTTTTTTTCACTTAATAATTATTCTTCTTTTTGTAAGATTTAAAATTATTCCAGATAAAATTGCAGTACCTATAATTGATGAACCGCCGTAACTTAAAAAAGGTAATGTCATACCAGTAGTTGGAAATAATCTAATATTAACTCCCAAATGAATTAATACTTGGAATAATATTATTGATGCCGAACCAACAAGTATTAATTTTATCTTATTATTTTTTTCAAAATAAAGTCTTCTAAACACCTGATAAATTAAAAATAAGAAAACTATCATTAGTAGAATTATAACTATCACACCAAATTCCTCTGATATTACTGATATAATATAATCTGTATGCGCCTCTGGAACTCTACTTTTTAAAACACCTTCTCCAATTCCTTTGCCAAAAAAACCTCCATTAATTATCGCCTCTGATGCTTTTTCCGATTGGTAATTATTTCCAGATGAAGGATCAAAAAATGATTTAAGTCTAATTAAAATGTAAGAAAATTTAGGTACAAAGAAAATTAAATAAAGTAAAAGAAAAAGCATTAATCCAAAGAAAAGAAAAAAAATTATTAAATTAATACCCGATATAAATATTAAGCTTAACCAAGTTAAAAGAACTAAAAATGTCTGTCCAATATCAGGCTGGGTTATCAAAAGAAATATAATTGGAGCAATTAAAATAAAACTCAAAAAATATTTGTAATAAATATTTTGACTCTTTTCTGAGCTTAAAATTAAAGCGATCATTATAATTATAAAAGGTTTTAATACCTCAATTGGTTGAAATCTTGGCAAAAAGAAAAAATCTAGCCATCTTTTTGATCCTTTTACTTCAATGCCAATAAATGGCACTAGGACTAAAAACACAAAACAGGTAATAAATAGTATCTTTGATATTTTAAACAAATTTTTTTGATTTAACGAAGAAAAAAAAATTATAAAAAAAATACCTAAGCAGGTATAAAGCAAATGCCGTAAAAAGAAGTAATAACTATTAGTATTAAATTTATCAGACGCTATAAGCGAGGTTGAGACTAAAGAAAAAAATAAACCCAATGCAAATAACATTATTATAAGAAAAAAAATAGTCTTATCTAATGTTTTCCACCATTCATAATAAAGTTTATTTATGAAAATAATTTTACTCATATGATTTTTTTTAAATATAATTTTTTAAATAGTTGATCGAATTTTTTTCCTCTATCTTCAAAGTTTTTATAGAGATCAAAAGACGATGCTGAAGGACTAAAGAGGATTATATTATTAGTTTGATTTTTTTCGAATTTAATATCCAATATTATTTTTTTTAAAGCATTTTGCAAATTTTCAAAACATTCATATTTTACTTTGCTTTTTAATTTATTGACAAAAATGTTTCTATACTTTCCATAAATATAGGCTTTAAAATTTTGGCATTGTTTTTTAGTCATGAAAAATTTATCTCCAGATTTAGGTATGCCTCCTACTAACCAATAGGCTTTTTTAAGAGATTTTAGTATATTAATACTTGATGAAAAACTTGTAGCTTTAGAGTCATTTATCACTTTAAGCTTTTTTGTATTATAAATTATCTGCTGTCTAAATTTTAAACCACAAAAATTATTGATTGTTTTAATTAAATTTTTTCTCTTTAATCCAAATTTTTCTAAAATTGAAAATACAAAACGTAAATTTTCTTTATTTCCGTTTGTAAAAAAATAAGGATTTTTAATTTTGTCGATCTCATTTACAAATAATTTTTCATTGACATCAATTATTTTTGATTTCAACTTATTTTTAGATAATAAATTTTTTAAATAGTTATTTTTAGTATTCAAAAATGAAAAATCTTTATAAGATTGGTTTTGAATCAATTTAAATTTTGCTTTAACATAATTATCGATATTTCGATGTCGTTCAAGATGATCAGGTGAAATATTTAAAATAGCAGCATAATTTGTTTTAAAAAATCTACTGTATTCAATTTGATAGGATGATACTTCAATAACAAAAATAGTTTTTTTAGTAACCTTTTTTTCATTTAATATTGCATTGCCAATATTGCCTACAAGTCTTACATCCTTTTTTTGATCTTTTAAAATGTCAAATATAATTTTTGTGGTAGTTGATTTCCCATTTGTTCCAGTTATTGATATACTTGTATTTTTATAATTCTGAAAATAAAAAATGTCTAAATCAGTAATTACTTTATTTTTATTTTTTTTGATAAAATATTTTAGATCACATTTATTGATATTTATGCCAGGACTAACCAAAATAAAATCAAAATTATATTCATCTATTTTTTTTTGATTAATTAAAACTTTTTTTCTTTTAAATTTCTTTAGTTTTTTTGCGTTATCATCAAAAAGATATACTTTATTATTTTTTTTTAAAAAAAAATAACTTGAAATTCCAGTTTTACCTAAACCATAAATCAAAATTTTTTTTTGAAAAAAAAATTTTTTGCTATCTATCATTATCTAAATTTTAAGGTGGCTAAGCCTATCATTGCTAGAATAATTGATATTATCCAAAATCTAATAACAACCGTTGATTCTGGCCATCCTTTTTTTTCAAAATGATGGTGGATTGGCGCCATTTTAAATACTCTCTTACCGGTAAGTTTAAAAGAACCAACCTGAACGATCACTGAAATTGCCTCAAGCACAAATAAACCACCTGTGATAGCCAAAACTATTTCATGTTTTGTAATTATTCCAACCGCACCGAGTGATCCGCCCAAAGCTAACGAGCCAGTGTCACCCATAAAAATTTTTGCTGGTGGCGCATTAAACCATAGAAAACCAATACATGCTCCTATTATTGAGCCACAAAATACAGAGACTTCCCCAATACCTTCAATGTAAGGAATTTGAAGATAGTCTGAAAAAACTATATTTCCTGTCACATAACTTATAAATGCAAAACAACTTGCAACTAATATGACAGGAACTGTAGCAAGACCATCAAGTCCATCAGTTAAATTTACTGCATTGGATGAGCCAACGATTATAAATACTGAAAAAGGAATAAAAAACCATCCTAAATTAATTATTATGTTTTTAAAAAATGGAAAATATAAATACTCTAACTCTGAATGATTAGAAAAATAACTGACAAAAACTATGCCAATTACAGCAATTAAAATTTGAGCTATAATTTTAAAACTAAATGAAACACCTGAAGAATTTTTGTATTTTATTTTTCTATAATCGTCATACGCACCTAATAAACCATAAGATCCAACTATAAAAATTAAAAACCATATAAAATAACTGGATAAATCCCCCCAAAGTAAAATGCCTGCGAAAAGGCCAAGTAAAATAAGAACTCCACCCATTGTAGGTGTACCAATTTTTTTTATAATATGATCACTCGGACCATCTTCTCTAATTGGATCTAAAATTTGCTTTGTAGAAAAGAATTTTATAAATGGTGTTCCAATTAAAAAAACTACAAACATAGAAGTAAAAACTGCCAAACCAGTTCTTACAGTTAAGTATTTAAATACATTAAGAAATGTAAATACATCAACAAAATTTATAAATAAACTATATAGCATTGTTGTTTTTTTTAAGTTGGTTTGTAAACTTATTCAGTCCTGTAGAATTTGATCCTTTGATCATTAAGTAATCATTATTATTTAATTTGTTTTTAATCAAATCAATTATTTCGCTACTTTCTTTTAAAATTAAACCTTTTTTACTAGGACTAATATTTTTAAAGGTTTCTTTTATTTTATTGCCCAAAATATTTATCTTATGAATTTTTGATGAATTTAGTATTGGTGTGATTTTTCTATGTAAAGAATCAGAGTGATTTCCTAGCTCTAACATATCACCTATTACAATATGTTTTTTTTTATTAGTTTTAATCGAGTCAAAATTTTCAATAGCAGATTTAAGAGATAGTGGATTTGAATTATAACTTTCATCTACTAAATTGATAATTTTTCTATTAATCTTTATTTTTGAAATATCACCTCTTCCAATAGGTGTTTTAAAGTTTAAAAAAATATTTTCATTAAGTTTCGTTGGATCTTTAAAAACTGAAATAATAGATACGACTCCTAATAAATTTTTTATGAAATTTGTAAAGTTGTTGTATGTATAAAAAATTTTATTTTTATTATTAATTATTATAGAAATTTTAAATTTTTGTTTTTCTTTTTTGATAGATTTTAAATGAATATCGGTTTTTTTGTTCATACTAAATGAAATAATTTTCAATTTTTTTCTTTGGGCTATTTTTTTATGTAAATTAAAAAAATGATCATCAGCATTTAAAATAATTGAACCACCAGAATTGATATTATTAATTATCTCTGCTTTGGCCATTGCTATCTGTCTTATATTTTTAAAATTTCTAACGTGAGCAAATGATATATTGGTGATTATTCCAATATCAGGTTTAATTATTTTAGATAAAGAATCTATCTCGCCTTTTTTATCCATACCAACCTCAAAAACACCATAGTCATCTGAAAGATTTAAATTAAACAAACTTAATGGGACTCCAAATTTATTATTAAATGATTTTGGTGAACACGATGCTTTTCCAAATTTATTAAGAGTTTCTTTTAATAATTCTTTGAGAGAAGTTTTTCCACAACTTCCTGTTATTGCGATAATTTTTGAAAAAGAATTTTGTCTTATAATTTGAGATGTTTTTGTTAAAAAATCTAAAGTATTTTTTACTTTTAATTGTTTCGTTTTGTGTTGTGATTTATCTAATCGATTTACAATAGCTAAACAAGCTCCTTTTTTTAACGCTTCATCCACAAATTTATTTCCATCCTTATTTTTTCCTCTTATTGCAAAAAAAACATCATTTTTTTTTATCTCTTTTGAGTTTATAGAAGCTTTTCTAATTTTGGATTTAAGTGAAAGTGACTCATTATTACTTGTTTCTTTTATAATATTAAATTTTAAATCATTGTTTAAAATTTTATTTTTTTTTTTTATATATTTAAGAATACAATTTTTGTCTGAAAAATTTTTTTTATAACTTCCATAGTCCTGGGTTGTTTCATGACCTTTTCCTGCAACTACTAATACTTCACCAGCAGAAAGATTTTCTATTGCTTGTTTGATTGCGTCCTCTCTATCAGAGATATTATATAATTTTGAATCATAAATTTTTTTTTTAATACTATGCCTTATTTTGTTTGGATTTTCGTTTCTTGGATTATCGTCGGTCAGATAAATTTTATCACAATAATCATTTGCTATTTTTCCCATTAAAGGTCTCTTAAATTTATCTCTATCTCCTCCACAGCCAAAAACTATTGATATTTTTCTATTTTTAAATTGATCTTTAATATTTTTTAAACAAATTTTTAAAGCATCTGGAGTGTGTGCGTAATCTAGTACAACAAATGAATTATTTTTAAGAGAACCTATTTTTTCAAATCTCCCTGGTACAGAATTTATTTTTTTTGTTATATTTATTATTTTTTGAAAATTAATATTACTTTTGTAAGCTGCAATCATTGACATTAAAACGTTTTTTAATTGAATTTTTCCAATTAAATTTATTTCAAATTTATATATTTTATTTTTATAATTAATTTTTAGTGATTGTTTTTCACCAATGTATTTATGTGATATTATTGATAAATCGCCCTTTTTATTAGATATGGTGTTCAGGTTTAGTAGTTTTTTTTTGGATATAGATTTAATTATTTCATATTCTGAAATATCTTTATCTGTTATAATATTTGAATCTTTTCTGAGTAAATTTCTAAACAAAAGTAATTTTGAATTAAGGTAGTCTTTATATGATTTATGATAATCCAAATGATCATGAGACAAGTTAGTAAATATTCCAATTTTGAATTTTAACCCATCAAGTCTACATTGTTTTAGACCGTGACTTGATGCTTCTAAAATTACATTTTCAATATTTCTCTTTTTTAATTTCTCTAGAGACTTTCCTAGTTTAAGCGGGTCAATTGTAGTATTTGATAATTCAGTTGTTTTTGATGATGTAACGATGCCCAGTGTTCCAATTGAAGCAACATTCTTTTTATTGTATTTTAATATTTGTAAATAAAAATTAGCGATTGATGATTTTCCATTTGTACCCGTAACAGCAATTAAGTTTTTAGGTATATTTTTATAAATTTTAGAAGAAACATAAGCAATCGTTTTTCTTACATTTGTTGATTTTATAAAAAGTACATTGTTTTTATATCCTTGATACTTACTGTCAGATACAATTGTTTTTGCACCATTTCTAATTGCATCAATAATAAACTTATTTCCATCATACGTGCTACCTTTTATAGCAAAAAAAATATAATTTTTTTTGCACTCAGAGCTCTTAAAACTTAAACCTGAAAATTTATGGTTTTTAAATTTAGAATTAATATTTTTAAAATAATTACCTAAGAACATGAAGTTATTTAGATTTGATATATTTTGTGGCTAAAATAGGACCAATTTTCTCTATAATTTTGCCCGCCACTTCTACTGATGTCCATCCAGCAGTATTAAAAGCTGTTCCTTTATATTTCCAATTAGATCCATCTTTAAAATGATAAATATATTCCTTATTAGGTTTGGGCTCGTCCAATAAAACTATAAGTACATATTTTGGTTTAGATGTTGGAAAAATAGCAGCAAAAGTATTTATTTTAGTTTTTGAGTATTTGCCGGCTAAAGATTTTTGAGCAGTACCTGTTTTACCTCCAACCTGATATCCTCTGATGTTTGCAAAACCTGCTGTTCCTTCTTTGGTCGAAACAACTTTCCTTAAAATAGGATTAATTTTTTCAGATACTCCGTTACTTAAAATCTTATTTTTATTATTTTTAAGTTTTTTTTTTATTAAAGTGGGCTTAACATCATAGCCACCATTGGTGATAATAGCGTAACCTTTGGCCAGCTGAAGAGGAGTAGTTGTAATACCATGGCCATATGACGAGGTAGCTAATTTACATTTGCCCCATCTAAACGAAATTGGTTGACCAATTTCATCAATATCGAATTGAATTTTGTTTAAAACTCCAATTTTTTTCAAGAAATTTTTAAAATTTTCTATTCCAATTTTTTGTGCAATCCTTACTGAACCTATATTTCCTGATCTTATAAGTATCTCTTCTGCAGTTAAATTCTCAGGAATTTCATCATCATACTCTCTAATAGATCTGCCGGCGCACATAATACTTTTTGGCAAATTCTCAAAAGATGTATTTGGCTCTACTACTTTTTCGTTTATTGCCGCTGCTAAAGTAAAAGTTTTAAAAACTGATCCTAGTTCATATACACCTTTAGTTGCTCTATTAAAAAATTTTGAGTCTTTTATTTGCTGCCTTTTATTTAGATTAAAATCTGGAATTGAAACAATTGAAATTATATTACCGCTATTAACATTCATTAAAATTGCAGCACTTCCAGTACTATTAAATATATTCTGAAATTTTAAGAGTTCTTCCCGAATCAAAAATTGAATATCAGTATCAACAGTAAGTTCTAAAGGTTTTTTTCTTGTTTTTAACTCATAGTCATAAGACTTTTCAATTCCAGAAATACCATTATTTTCATCATCTATTTGTCCAATTATATGGCTAAATAAGTTTTCCTGTGGGTATACTCTGGATAATTTTTCTTCAAGAATAATTGATTTTTCGCCCAACAAGCGGATATTTTCATATTCTTCTTGTGTGATTTTTTTTTTAATATAAAAAAATTTTTTATCATAAAGTTTTTTTTTTATCTCTTGAGAATTTATTTCAGGAAAAATTAACTTTAAGTTTATAAGTATTTTTTTCTTATCGACTGTAATATTTGGGTTGATGCCAGCATCTATTGTTCTTACCGATTTTACAATAAAATTTCCATTATTATCAACTATGTCGGCTCTATAATTGGATTTAATTGACAGAGTGTAATTTAATTTTAAGTCTGAGGATAAACTGCCCAAATATAAGACTCTAATAGAATATATTATACATATAATAAAAAATATAAAAAATATAAATGCAATTCTATTGAAGGTTATACTTAGATTAGATTTATTTTTTCTATATAAAAATTCATCTTCATAATTTTCAATTGTTATTCTATCTGTATTTTGACTATTCATTTGGAATTTTATTAAAGTTCTTGATAATAATTTCTTTATTTTTAACAAAAAGCTCTTTTACATCGGTAATATCAATTTTCGAAAGCTCTTTATCAAAATATTCTAAATGATAATCGAACAATTTTTGTGGTGCTGTCAAATAATTAAAATCTAGCAATACAAATTTATACTTATCATTCAAAATACTTAAATTTTCTTTTGTAGTAAATATCTGATTTTCGATTTTTTTTGTAGAATTTTTGACTAAAGTTGTACTTATAATTAAAAAAAAAATAGTAATTAATAAAAAAAAATTTTTCATAACTTTTTAGAATAATTTTCTATCTCAAGTAAATAATTAAATTCTTCTAAAATATCTGTTTCAAAATCATAAAATTCGCAGTTTTTAACTGCATATCTTAGTTTGGCAGATCTTGAGGGTAAATTTTCATTCATTTCTTTTAATGATGGTGTAATGGGTTTTTTAAAAATTTGTTTTAATAGTTTTTTTTTTGCTATACTTTCTGGTACATATCTGGAAACTCCTTTTTCCTCAGAAAGACTTCTAAAAAAGTATTTTACTATTCTATCCTCAATAGAGTGAAAAGTGACAACAATTATAATTCCACCTTCTTCTAAAACTTTTGTTGCATTAATTAGTCCATAAATTAATTCACTAATCTCTTTGTTAACAAAAATTCTAAGCGCTTGGAATATTTTGGTAGCTGGGTGAATTTTATAATTTCTAACTTTTTTATTTTTTTTTATTATGTTTACTAAATCTTCGGTCTTTATTTTTTTACTTTTTCTAAACTCAATTATTTTTTTTGCAATTCTTTTACAATCCTTTTCATCTCCAAAAAACTTAAAAATTTTCTCTAACTCTTTTTCAGTTAATTTATTAATAACATCAGATGCAGAAAAATCATTAAGCCCCATTTTCATATTAAGTTTTCCTCTTGAATTGAAAGATAATCCTTTTGTGTTATTCTTGATTTGATTAAAAGAATATCCAAGATCAAATATTGCTGCTTTTACATTTTGATTCTTCAGTTTTAAGTTATTTAATTGACTAAATTTTAAATTTTTGAAGTAAAATCTATCTTCAAATTTTTTTTTTATTTCTGAAGCCTTTGTTGAAGTATCCTCGTCTCTATCTAAAGCAATTATTTTTGTTTTAGGAAATTCTAATATTTTTGATGAGTATCCACCTTGCCCAAAAGTACAATCAAGGTATGTGCCACCATATAGAGGGGAAATAATGCTAATAATTTCATTTAGCAACACCGGGTAATGCATATGCTTTTCCGGTATTATAGTGGCACACATTTGTTTTTTCGAAGACCATTAATTTTTTTGTCTCCGTAAAAAAGCGGGTATTTCAAAATCATCCTCATCTTCTTCGTCGTTTTCTTCTGAGGTTATTTCTTTAACTGAATTTTCTTCATTAGAATTAAAAAGATCAGGTGTTTCATCTTCTATTCCAAAATTTTCTAGACCATTTGAAGGTTCTGTTTTACTATTTTCATCTATGTTGCCAGTTTCAGTAGAAATAGTGTTCTCATTATTATTTTCAGAATTAGTATTAATAGAAGTATCCTCTGACTGCAAAACATGAGCATCAACCAAACCAGATGTTGAGGCTTCTTCATTTGTTAAAACTTCATTTTCAAGTTTTAAAGCATTAGCTCCACTTGTCATTGAAGTTGATATGTTTTGGGAAAAATTTAAGCTATTTGAAGTGTTAATATTTGTAAAGTCTGAGTAACCAGGATTTCTATTTTGTATTCTATGAACCATATTAATAACTGATTTAGACTCTGGCTGTTGTCCATCTAGAGCTGTTGCCACTATAGAAACTCTCATTATTCCTTCAAGAGCTGGATCTGTAATTGCACCGATAATTAATTCTGCCTCCGGGTCGACTTCGGCTCTAACCTTATTAACTGCTTCATCAACTTCGAAAAGTTTAAGGTCTTTGCCGCCAGTAATATTTACTAATAAACCTTTAGCTCCTTTTAAAGTATAATCATCTATGAGCTGATTTGTAATCGCCATCTCTGCTGCTTTTGCTGCTCTCCCTTCGCCTTCTGCTTCACCTGTTCCCATCATCGCTTTGCCCATTGAACTCATAACATGTTCAACATCAGCAAAATCTAAGTTTATAAGACCAGGTCTTACCATTAAATCTGTTATACTCTGTACACCATGAAGTAAAACATGATTTGAAAGTTCAAAAGACTCTTCAAAGGTTGTTTGTTCACTTGCTACTTTAAATAAATTTTGATTTGGTATCACAATAATTGTATCAACATGTTTTCTAAGTTCTTCTAAGCCTTGTTGTGCTCTTCTCATCCTTGAGGGACCTTCGTATAAAAAAGGCAGAGTGACGACTCCGACTGTTAAAATATTGAGTTCTTTTGCGGCCCTTGCAATTACATGTGCAGATCCAGTTCCTGTGCCACCGCCCATCCCTGCAGTTATAAAAACCATGTTTGCACCCTGAAGAACATTTACTATATCATTTAAAGACTCGTCTGCAGCAGCCTGACCAATATCTAGCTTAGATCCAGCGCCTAATCCTTTTGTTAAATTTAAACCTATTTGGATTTTCTGTTTAGCTTTACTATGTTTAAGGTCTTGAGCGTCAGTATTTACAGCAATGAATTCTACTCCTTGAAGACCGTTGTCTATCATTCCATTAATTGCATTACCTCCAGCTCCGCCTACCCCTAGAACTAGTATTCTTGGTTTTAATTCTCTTATATCTGGTGTTTTAAAATTTATTGTCATTTATCTTCTCTCCATTTTTTATTAATTTGTAATTTTTTTCTAACTTATCAAAAGTATTGGTCCAAAAATTATATGCCCAAGTACTTTCGATAGATTTTTCTATGGCTGTTAAACAATTGTTTTGTAGATTTTCTATCTTTTGCATCAAAACTATTTGTTCCATCTTTCTCATTATTTCTTACCCATCTCTTCCCATTTAAGGCTTGCTCGATTTATATTAGATTTTTTTCTTGCATTAACCTTAAATTTTTCAAATGCAGTTGGCTCCCAAATTTGAA
>MDSZ01234930.1_pt1 | contig 21199 bp, 24 predicted proteins | sample 811201 | NCBI WGS metagenome assembly MDSZ01 (sample SAMN05326647, study PRJNA326480) | marine metagenome | isolation source: seawater | place: Indian Ocean: North | collected 2010 | reverse complement strand
TAATATTTTTTCACCTCCATTAGGGTGAATAGGTGGTTCAACTCGGGTTGAACATACTACTGTTTTTTCTTTAAGGCAGTTAAATGCTTTTAAATCAGCATATTTACCTAACATCATATCAGCATGAAATATCATAAAGATGTCTGTAGTTGATTTTTTAACGCAATAATCGTATGCTCTACCTATTCCATATAAACTGTTACCTAAATCCGGGTTAACGTAATAAGATACATTATATTCGTCTTTAATATTATCTAGCCATTTAATAGTACCATCTTCATCTGAATCTACAAAGATAATAATTTCATGGTCATTTCTATAAGCGTTTTTTCTTATAGAAGGTATACATGTTTTTAAGTAACGCAAATTTGATTTGCTGGGAATACAAAATGTTATTTTTTCCATAATTTATTTACTAATTCCATAAGGAGGTACACAGTCTTTATCTTCTAAAATTCTTAAAAGATCACAAAGATCTTTATATTTTTGATCTATTGATTCATAATCTTTTTTCCTAATACCAAAATAACTAGTAGGAGAATGACTTGGAATATGGCATATATAATCTAAAGTTATCATTGTTCTTTCTGTTTTAGTAGGTTTAAATCCTCTATGCCACGCATTTGTATCACAAAAGATTAAATCTCCTTTTTTAGCTGTAAGGTATTTTACTTTATCTTCCCCATAAATTCGGTGAATATGATCTTCTTTCCAAGCATATTGGTTATTCCAATTATAGGGCCCATAATGGTTTGGTAAACCTAGTACTTCGAATTTTTTGGTATGGCTTCCTTCAACACAACAAAAAGGTCCTCCGTCTATATCTACATCATTTAAATAAATAAAAGCTTTTAAATATCTTGGTGAATTAGGATCTACGTGATATATCTGATTTCCCCCTGCGGGTAAATTATTAACATAAGAACTTCTTAAATTACACCCGTTAAATGCTGGGAAACAATCTAGATAAGCACCCGCTACATCTATAATAAAATCATCAAAAGCAAATTTTTTAAATTCATCTACTGCTAGTAGTGGTTGTTCAACTTGGGTATATAATTGTGTTTTCCTAGCTTGTTCCAAATTTATATTTGCTTTATTAGCTGGATGATCTGGATCATTAAGGATATTTTTTGTAGTTTCTGCTATAGAATCTATTAATTTTTCTGAAAAATAATTTTTTACTATAGTGTATCCCTTTTCATCAATTTCTAAAGCAGTATCTATAGCTTCTTTTGAAGGTTTAAAATCAGGATATTTTGCTTTCCTTGCTTCATATGCTTTACTATACGCTATTAGATTAGCGTTTTCACCATAATATGGGAAATGCTTTAAAGCATCATTTTTTTTAGTTACTGCCTTAGGATCAGGCCAGTATACCCATTGTATATGAGAATCAATCATGTTTTATTTGGTTATTTATCCATTCGTAGGTTTTTTTCATACCTATTTTAAGGGGTTGAGATGGTTCCCATCCCATTTTTTCTTTAAAAAGCTTATTATCCGAATTTCTTCCCCTAACCCCTAAAGGACCATCTATATTTTTAATAGAAAGTTTTTTACCAGAAAATTCTATTGCTATTTGGGCTAATTCGTTAATAGTAACCATTTCTTCGGACCCAATATTAACAGGGCCATAAAATTTAGTTTGTCTCATAAAACGAAGTATTGCTTCTATACATTCATCAATATAAAGAAATGACCTAGTTTGTTGACCATCACCCCATACCTCAATTTCAGAATTAGCTTCAGCAGCTTTTCTGCACATAGCAGCAGGGGCTTTTTCTTTACCCCCTGTCCATGTACCCATGGGACCAAATATATTATGAAAACGAGCTACCCTAACATCAAGTTTATAGTTACGATTAAATGCTAAAAATAAACGTTCACTGAATAATTTTTCCCACCCATATTCGGAGTCAGGGTTTGCCGGATAAGCACTAGACTCTTTACAATTAGGGTTATTAGGATCTAGTTGATTATGTTCAGGATACATACACGCCGAAGAACTGTAAAATATGCGTTTTATCCCCTTTTTAGCTGCTTCATAGGCAACATTAAGATTAATTAGTGCTGAGTTATGCATTACATTAGCATCATTGTCACCCGTAAAGATGTAACCTGCTCCCCCCATATCAGCTGCTAGTTGATAAACTTCATCAAATGAATTAGGGTCATTTTTTTCTGTAGATTGATGGGGGGCCCATAGTGCTAAGCTTACTAATTTAGGGTCTCTTAAATCACCACTTATATACTCATTACATATGTCATCATGGTTCCAAAATTCATGTTTATCCTTAATGTCAACTATACGAACCCAAAATCCTTCTTCTTTAAGTCGTTTTGCTAAGTGGCCCCCAATAAAGCCACCGCCTCCAAGTACTAATGCTGTTTTCATAATTAAATTTTAAATTAGTTTGTAAATTGATTTCTCCATATATCCCAAAAGATTTTAGTTTTTTCGGGTAGATAGTTATAGTAATTACTTAAATCATTTAGCAACTTTAATGTATTTCTGTAACCTATAATTTCATTTTCTAAATTAGTTATTAAATCTTGTTCATTTCTATCTTGATAAACTGTAGCCCCATTATATACTACTGAGTTAGGGAAATAATGCTGTACTATGTAAGCACCCCATATATCGTCCATTCTTCCCGCATGAGGTAATACTGTATAGTATGGAATTACATCTCTATGTAGAAAAGTATTTTGTGAGTTAAAGGGTGCTATTTGGTTAGATCCAAATGGGTTGAAAGAATTAAATTTGCAGACCGGCATTTTACTTAATCTGCAAAGAGCATCTATATCAGGATCACCATCCCAAAAATCTGCTTGAATAAGGATTTTTCTAGTTGATTTACCTTTATATTCTATATCATTTTTATTAGGAACACACTCAATTGGGTAACCTCTATGCCATAAATCATTATGGTTAGTAGGTGATATAGGATCAAATACATTATATATTTTATGATCATATATATCTACTTCTTTATATTGCCCTACAATACAATTATCACCCCAATTATCATAAGGAATATTATCATCATCTATAGTAGCTATTATATCAGCATTTTCACGATAGGCATATAATAATCCTATATTTCTCCTTTGAATAGTTTTCCACCCAATTGCTTTACTAAGTTCAGGATACATATTTTCCTGATCGTTTGGATGAAGATATCTAAAATTTTTATATTCTTCTTTTAGTTTATAATAACTAGAATGTGGTGTTTTAGTATCACCTACTACTACAAATATCCAATTTTTATCCTCTGCAATTTTGCAAAACCTAAGGGTTGCTAAAGTAGGTTCATTAATTGTTGTTGTAACTATAAATTTATTCATTATATTATCTCTTCTTTAAAATTAATATTACTAAAACCCCATGTTTCTGGATTTTTAGTTTTATCAGGACCAAAATCAGGGTTACGTGCAACTACATCTTTACCACCCCCATCTTCACCAAAAGATAAATGTCCTATATGGATTACTTCTATATCTTGGGGCATAAGTAATTTTAAGTTAAAACCATGACCACGAGACTTTAACTGCACATTAGTATCTGTTTTCCCTCTATAAATCATAGATTCTTCAAATCCCCTTATATCATACCATAGGTTTTTATGTGCTATTTGAAAATCACCACAACAATCTACTAATGAAATATCATTTCGGGGTTGTTTATGGGGTAAGTTTAATTTTGAAAATTCTTTTCTTAATGTATCTGTATCCTTATAGGGTATTTTTTCGAAAAAATCTTCACTATCGTCTAAAAAGAAATCAATGGGTTTTTCTTTAACATACATTCCAGTATCCATGAATAATTTTCTAGATACAGTGTGGAATGTGTCTTTATTTAACTGTGAAAAGTTTAAAGTTTTAGGAGGAACTATATCTATATTGGTTGAAACTATCCAATCACTAGTTGCTCTTCTAATAGCTACATTTCTTCCTAATACTTCACAACAGGGTTGTGCCGTAGGATCTTTTTTAACATATTTAAAAGCTTCATCAGGGGTTATAGTTATAGCTCTTATCTTACCTGTTTTTCTTAAATTAGGTCTAATTAGATCGATTAAGGTTTTTTTATCTTTTCTTGTATTCCAATCAACATAAATTACTTCATCAAATGGATCTACCATTGAATTTAAACAATATGTTGCTCTAAGTTCTAAATTGCCCCCGTAATTATCATTACGAGACATTATAATTGCTGTTTTTGTCATCTTTTAAAAAACTTTTGGGTAATTTCTGTTGCCATATTAGAAGGGTGTCCTTCTCCTAAATTTACTATATTAAAACTAAATTTTTCTTTTAAATCTAAAACATATTGCCAAAATATAACATTTTGGGCAACTAATATTTCGTAATCATATCCCTCCTTAATTGGATTAGTTAAATGGTTTTCAAAAGCATGAACATTTTTTTCACCTAAATCCTTATTAGATAAAGGGGTCATACCATCAATCCCGGCTATATATATGTTTTTTACTTTAAGGAAAATAGCAAGTAATAACATTCTTTGGGCCGCCCCTAATTTACCATTCCACCTAGGAGAATAATAACCTATTTTATTTCTAAATTTGGTTTTAAATTTAGTCATTCCTCTATTTTTTCTTACATCATTAGGTTGAATTACTATATCACAGTTAGTTTCTTCTATAAATTTATGGAGTAAACGATTTGATTCATTAAAATCTACTTCATTACCTAATGAAATTAAAGCCGGTTTAAATTTAGCTATTTCTTTATTTAAGAAAAAATGATTCATAGACCATAAATAATCATAATTTACTTCTTCCCAATTAGATATAGTAGTTGTAGGACCTGCCCCTAATATTAAGACTGATTTTTCATTATATTTTTTATATTCAGATTTACTAGATAAGAAATATTCATTTGTTATTAATATTTCATCTCTTCCCCAATAAAAATTACTTCCTTCGTCTTGTCCATTCATTTGTGCAGTTACTCTAGGAATACCTTGGGGACCCTCGTGCCATGTTTCGGTATTATCTAAGAAAGCTTCTAATTTATTATGGGTTTTAAGGCTAGTTTGAAATTCACTATAAACTTCTTGTAAAGGTTTACTATACCAAATTCTACCATCTTTAGATAAAGGATATAAATTAATATGATGATTAATTTTAGTACGAATAGAATCATCTTTAGTTAAAAAACTTTTATTGTAAACTAAAAAGTTATCTCTATATTCAGTTAATTGCATTTTTATAAATTAAATTAATTTTGATGTATTTTCAGGACCTATATTAAATAAAGCATCAATAATACCCATATGGGAAATAAAGTCACCACTAATTTGTTTGTAAATAGGGTGGGTATATTCATGCCATAGTAAATTTATATTATTTTTTTAAATAAATTTTCTCCTTCTAAAATATATTCCATAGAACCTTTTACTGAAAGATAGTTATCTGCTTTTAGTTCTTTACATATAGATACTAAAGCTGTGTCTTTTTTTCCTGTATATTTTATATTATTAGATAATATTATTTCCGTATTTATATCTAATATTTTAATAAATTCTAAGATTAGGGGAATAGTAATATCTGTTAAATATTTAGGGTTAGATAGTAAAATATTTTCTAAAATAGGATATATCTCATTAAAATAAGGGGATTTTAAATATGAATGTTTAATGCTATTTAAGTGTTTAGATACCCAATCAACATTATAACTTATTTCGGCCTTATTAATTAGTAAATCATCCCTATGATCTGTTTTACAGATAGGGATTGTTAAATATAGTTCTTTATTATTAGATTTGATTTTATTCCTTACTTGCCAACTTCTTTTAGTTAATTGAACTGTGTCATATAATACAAATATGTCACTTTGTTTAATTAAATTAAAATAACCTAACCACGGAAAATATGTAGGTTGCATTAATGAAAGTATTTTATTTCCAGACTGCATAACCTATTCCATTTTTACCGTAATCATTTCCGTTATATAACATATACCTAGCACCCTTATGTTCAAAAACAAAACTATATTCAACCATTTCTGAATCCCACCCAGATGATGAAGTATCTAAATTATGGTTATGATTGTTGTGTCGTTCCCAAGTTAAGCCATCTATTGACGTTGCATATCCTATTCTATAACCTATTTTTGGATCTTTATACGAAAAATACATTTCATATATATCTGATTTAATAACACATGGTCTTGCTAATGCGGTTTCATTTTCTAATAAATCAATGGCTACATGGGCTTCTCTTTTCCAATTAAATCCATCTAAAGATTCTGCGTATTTTATATTATATTTAGGTAAATCTTTATTAATCCAACCCTCTCCAGAAACATACCACATCTTATATATTTCTTTATCTTTTATGACATAAGGAGCAGTTAAGATGCCGAACGGTTCTTTATCTGTTTTATTAAATAAAGGGGCTCTAGAGTTTCTAATAAACTTCTGGTTTATTTCAGTCGCTAGACCCATTATTAAAGACATTCTATATGTAGTTGTACCCGAATTCCAGCCTATATAATACAGTTTATTATCTATAATACATGATGGGGTAACTCCATTATCATCAAAACATCCTCTTTCACCAGGCGATAATACAGGGTCTACTGCTTTCGATAATTCTACTATAGAATTATTTTTAATTTCTACTAAAGAATAACCAATATGAGAAATATTATTAACATCTCTACCCGAGTAATAAATTTTATACAAATTATTTTTTACATGGATAGGAGTAGGTAACATCCCGTGAGTATGGTTCCACCATTTACTTTGATCAGGTGAAATTATTATTCCCTTTTTATCCCACATCTAGATTAAAATATTTTTTCTTTAATTTTTGGTTAACTACATTATCTGATAAAAATATATCTGTAGAAGTAACAGTACTATTTTTAGGTATGTCTTTTGTTACAATAGCCCCCATAGTAATAAAACAGTCATTACCTATTGTAATAAAATCTTTAAATGAAGCATTAACACCCACAAAAGTTCTTTTTCCTATTTTTGTATGCCCCGATATAGTAATACCCGAAGCTAAATAAGCATGGTCGTCTATTTGGCAGTTATGTCCTAAGTGGTTAGTACTCCATATCATAACATTATTACCTATTTTTACAGTAGGCTGTATTGTTTGATTTTCTAATATAAAACAATTGTCTCCTATATTAAGATCAGGCCATGTTACAGATTTAGAGCAAACATAACTAACTAAATCATAACCTAAATTTTTCATTAAGTTATATTTTTCTTCTCTGATTTGGTTTAGTTTGTTATATGATAAAGCTACGTGTGCTTTATATTTTTGGGGTGGGTATAGATTATAAACTTCAGAAGCCTTAACTAAAGGTAGTCCTTTAAAAGTAGAATTATTAATATATTCATCATCGGCAACAAAAGCTACTATATCATATTGAGAATCATTAGTAAAATAATAGTAAGCTAGTTCTGCTATTTCTCCGGTTCCAAATATAAGCGTTTTCATAAAAATTGGTTTTTATTATTATATAATATTTCAGCTATAGGGAACTGCCAGGGTTCATCTATATCAAAGGTTTCTTTTTCATGTACTACATAAAGTTCAGGGTAGTTAAGGGTAAAATCTCCTAAATACACATTATTACTTAAATCATTTTTACACCCAGCATATAAGCAGTGGGCTGCCTCAAAAGTATGGTTAACTAATTTGCTATCTAATGAACCGGGATATTCAGTAATCATATTACCCTTAGAATCCCAATAAAAATTTTTTTTCTTGTGAACAGCAAATAAACTTTTATTTGGCGAGTTTAAATAATGTTTAATAAAATCAATTATAGTAGATTCAGTAAGTAAGGGAGTACACGCATTAATAGTTATAAAATATTTATGGGGAAGTTTCCACCCCCATTCAGATACTGTTCGGGGGTCTTTAGACTCACTTACAGACTGTTTAGAACGTTTAAAAATATTCACAGGATATTTTCTACCTATCTTTATTAATTTTTCATCATATAATGATAGATAAATGTTCTTATTAGGTATAAATGAACAATCTATTAGTTTTTTAATTGCTATTTCAAATAAATTAGAACCCGCAAAAGGTTTTAACATTTTCCCAGGCAATCTTTTTGAATCTAATCTAGATTGGATAATAAAACAAATATCTTTTATATCTTTACCCATTATTAGCTAAGTCGTCACTTAATTTTTGAATTTTTCTATCACATTCTTTTATTTCAGAAAATAATTTTCTAGCTCTATCGGGAGCTAATTCAAAACACATTCTTACTACATCCATCCAATTTACATTGTTCCTTGAACGTATAGTTTCTATTTCATCAATAATTTCAAGATCAGTTTTTTTCATTGTAATTAATATTATTTTTCTTTAAAAATTCATCTTTACTAAGATTATCATTAAATGTATGTCCCTTTCCTAAAAAATCCAAATAATACTTAGCATGAATAGAATCAGGATAATAAGGTCTTTTTGTAGTAATTGTTTGTTCATTTATTAAATCCCCTTTTTTAACATCTTTTTTTAAAACTATAGATCTTTGACCCTGCCAGTTTAATTTTTCGCTTAAAGTTAAATTAGATTTTATTTTTAAGGTTTTTTCTGTGTGTCTAATATTTTTTACCATTTGTTTTAGTTCATGTGGCTCTAAAGCAAAATTATGATCTGGGCCTGGTAGTTTTTTAGATAATGTATAATGCTTTTCAATTACTTTTGCACCCATAGCTACTGCTAATGATGGAGTTAAAGTATCTATAGTATGATCAGAAAATCCTACTTTAATATTGTATTTATTTTTTATTTGTGGGATAGTTAATAAATTAGTTTCTTCAACATTAGTAGGATATCCATTATTACAATGTAAAATAGTAACATCATTACAATCTACACTATAACATGTTTCTAATATTTTTTCTATAAAATTAATGTCTGTACCTATCCCAGCTGATATAATTAGGGGTAAATTTGTAGAAGCTACATATTTAATAAATCTTAAATCGGTTGATTCAAAACCTGCTATTTTAAAACGTTTTACACCTAATTTATATAACTCATCTACAGCATCTTCATCAAAAGGAGTAGACATAAATTCTATACCACATTCATCACAATATTGTTTTAAGTCATATTGCCATTCCCTAGGTAATTCTATATTTTTAAACATATCTAAAACATCAAACCCATTAACTTTAGTACTTTTAGTAGAAAATAATTTATCAGCTTTATAGGTTTGAAATTTACATACATCAGCTCCTGCATTAACCGCTATATCTACTAAAGATAAAGCCTGTTTAAAGTTTTGATTGTGATTAGCACCCGCTTCGGCAATAATTAAAGTAGTTTCCATAAGGGTAAATTTATTATTTGGGGGTGTAATAACTCAGTATTAGGTAATCTAATATCTGAATAAAAATATTTAGTTTTGTGTAATAAAGGGTAATGCCTAGCTAAATTATTATCTTGGTTAAATTGATTAGCATTTTTATCTATTCTAGTAGCTATATAATATGATGATTTTTTATCATGTGGTAAAACATTGTCTAATTTAGAGTAATTTTCTTTTCTAGTTTTTAAATCAGACTGATATTTTTCTAAACTAATTAAAGCTATAGATGCGTTTAAATTATTCATATAAAATTTAAATCCGTTTTGGGTAATATCATATGAACTATCTACATTTTGTCTACCAAAATTTCTATATTTATTTAACCATTCAGATGCTTCTTGGTCATCTGTAGATATCATTCCCCCATCACTAGAACAAATTGGTTTATAGGGGTGAAATGAAAAGAATGTAAAATCTGATTTTATAGTTGGTGTTACACAGTGAGCAGAATCTACTACTACGATTTCATCTCCTACTAAAGTCCAATTATCTATATTACTTACACCTCCATATAATATAGGCATAACAACTGCTTGGTTAGTTTTAGTTCTTACATTTAAATAATCATTACAATCAAATAATAAGTTATCGTCCACATCTACCCAAATAATATTATGGCCAAAATGTTTAGCTGCCCACGCTGGTGAAGTGAATGCTAATGATGGTGTATAAACATCACATACTCCGTATTTTTTTTTAAGGTAAGCAAATATCATAAATGCAGCTGCACTAGCTGAATTAGTTGCAATATTATGTAGTTTACCTGAAAAAGGTTGGAATTGGGTTTCAAATAATGATACATTAGGACCAAACCCAAGTTCTCCATTTTGGAGGATAGGGTTTAAAAATTCTAACTCTTTTTTAGTAAAACTAGATTTAAATACTTTCATTAGGCGTGAAAAAAATTAGTTAAATAATATAATTTTCTTTCATAAATTTCAGGATACCTTGTAAATTCTATATGTGAACCTATTTCGGCATTATTCCAGTGAGCATATTTAGGTCCTTTTAGTATTCTATATAATAACTTAGGGTGAATTTTGTAGGTTACATATTGGGTATCTTTAAAATCTTTTTTATCTATTATACTATAGTTTTTAGGAGAAATTTTTAATATTTTATTTTCTACTAAGTGTATATAAACATTAGTATCTGTTTTAAAGTTTAATTCCTTTCTTTTTTGGTCATATCTTTGATAAGCCATAGGAAGTAATTCTATTATTTGTTTTAATGAAACATTATCATCGTACTCATAATCAAATTTTTCTTTTGATAAAATTTTATCTATAAACTTATATTTTTCTTCAATATCATAGTGGCAGTAGGGAGAAGATTGAGTTCCTTTATTTAGGTAAAAAGTTTGATTTGGGTTTAATAAAAATCCTTTTCCTTCTTTATAATTATTTTTATAATAATTTAATGCTTCGGGTAATTCAGGGGTAACTTTAAACTTTTCTAATTTTCCTAAACTACCACATAAAGTATAAGTACCCGCATATGGCATGTAGTATTTAGGTTTTAATATATTTAAAAACCCTACTCCCCAATTTAAAAATTTTTGCCTTTTAATTTCTCCGTATTTTTTTATTTTATCTTCATCTGTATAATTACTCCAACATTGGGGGTATGAGCCTGCTCCGGTATATCCTACCATTAATAAATCTATATTTTTAAATGTAGATTTTACCTTATGCATTATTTTGGTACTTAAAGGATAAGGAGTGTCATTAAGTTGTACTATATTATTGTCAGGCGTTTCTAAAACACTAAAGGTATCAATACCCACTGATTTATTAGGGGATCCTATTTTACCACATCCTAGAAATTTAAAACATTCTTCTGGGTTACAATCATCTGCAGCATAAACATATAGATTAAAGTTTTCTCCTAGATTAAATTTTTTTCCGTGTTCTAATTCTATTACTTTTTTGCCCATTCTTTCTAGTTTACCTTTAACAAATTTATCATCCCAATTATGGATTAAAATTGGGATATTGTCAGGTAAACATTTTAAAGTTTCATCATGACAGTGGTCGGGATGAATATGTGATATATGAATGTAATTAACATCCTTAAAATCCTCTATATTTAACTTTAATTCGGGATAAGAAACCCAGGACCCATAGTAAGCTTTTCCTATTAACCAAGGATCAAATAATACTTTAATACCATTATATTCTACTAAAGTAGAAGTATTATTATAGTAAGTTATGTTCATATTTTAACACTTTAGTCCTTCGTTTATTAACTTAACTAATTCGTTAATATTTTCTTTTACCCAAAGAGCTGAATTAAAGTGTGGGCCTTGATATTTTTCAAAATCCTGATAGGTTTTTTTAGTATATTGGGGTCTAACTTGTAGTAGATTAATATTAGGAACTTGGTAAGTAAAAGGCAATTCGGTTTTAGCCAGCATATCTTCATGAAGTTTTTCTCCAGGTCTTAATCCAGTAATATTAGTAGGGGCTTTTTTATTAGTAATGTTTTCTAAAGCTTTAATACAAGTAGGCAATGTATATGAATTAATTTGGGGTACAAATACTTCTCCTCCATAAGAATTTTCTAATGCCCCTAAAACAGCATCTACAGCATTTTCTAAAGTAAATAAAAATCTAGTCATTTCAGTAGAGGTAACATTAAGTGTTTGATTGTTTTTAATCATATCTAACCATAAAGGAATAAATGATCCTCTTGATGCGATAACATTACCATACCTAACAGAAGCAAATATAGTTGAATTTGAATTGTAATCATAATTAGTAAATATACGCTCAGCGATAAATTTACTTGATCCGTATACATTTACAGGTTGACATGCTTTATCTGTTGACACTAAAATACATTTTTTAATGTTATTAGCTAAAGCAGCTCTGGCTACATTTTCAGAACCATTAATATTAGTTTTTACACATTCGTCTGGGTAAAATTCCATATCATCAACCCTTTTTAAAGCTGCTGTATGGATAATGTAATCTACTTTATGGCGTTGTAATGTTACATTTAACTTATCATAGTCACGTACATCACCAATAACTCTAATAATACTTGGATCATGTCCAAAAGATAATGCTTGTTTACCTTCATCTCGACTATATACTATAATAGTATTATTTTTATTAAGACGCTTGATTAGTGCTTTACCTAAGGATCCTGTACCTCCTGTAATTAGGATTGTTTTATTTTCCATTTAAAAAACTTTTATATAATACTTCAGCGTTTTCAAATTGCCACTCATAATCGATATCTAGGGTTTCTTTTTCATCTATAGTAAAAAGTTCAGGGTCATTTTTCTTTCTTAAAGAACCCATCCAAATATCATTTTTTATAGTAGATGTTTTACCCGCAAAAAATACCATAGCGGCTTCATAAGTTGTTCCTACAGCCTTTGTATTCATGATAGTTTGATTATCAGGCCATGGGGTAACTAATTCACCATTTTCATTCCAAAAATAATTGTTTTTTTCTATAACAGCAAATAACCCATCGTGTTTTGAATTTATATAATGGTTATAAAAATTATTTATAGTAGAAACCTTTAGTAAGGGACAACATCCATTTATTTTTAAAGCATATTTATAAGGTAATTTATCGTGCCACTCGTATATTTTTTGTAAACTATTATCATTAATAGCAGATTCATAACTTCTATGGAATATGTTAACCCCATATTTTTCTGCTATGTCTTTGAGTTCTTTTTCATAAACTGAAACATAAAAATGTTCTTTAGGAATATCTGATTCTAAAACTTTTTTAATAGCTATTTCAAATAGGCTTGAATCAGCAAAGGGCCTAAGCATTTTATTTTTTACTCTTTGACTTCCTAGTCGAGCTTGTATAAAAACAAGTACATCTTTTTTATCTTTCATTACTTTATAATTTCGTTAATTTTATCTAAATTATTAATATAATTCTCTATTTCTTCTAAATTAATTTGACAATCACCATCTGAATAAGCATATTCAGGGTTTGGGTGGCATTCAGCAAATACACCTGTATACCCAAATATTCCTGCTGATTGGAGGTATTTTGTGGCTAAATCTCTATCACCTCCTGTTCTGCCGTTTTCTTTAAGGCGTTGGGTTGAATGAGTAACATCAAATACTACTTCATCAAAATGTTTTTTTAGGAATTCTACGTTACCTAAATCTACAATTAATTGCCCATATCCAAATTGAGAACCCCTTTCGGTACACCAAGCTTGGCAGTTAGGATTAGTATTTTTGATTTTATCAACCCCTTGAATCATATTTTGTGGTGACATCCATTGTCCCTTTTTAATATTTACAACATCAAAATTACGTGCTGATTCAACCAATAAATCTGTTTGTCTACATAAAAATGCAGGGATTTGAATTATATCTATAACGTCTTTTAATCCTTCAACTTGCCAAACTTCATGAATGTCTGTAGTTAATTTTATATCAGGAATAAGGGATTTAACTTCTTTAAACCATTCAATGGCTTCATCATACCCACATCCCCTTCGGCCTGTAATAGAGGATCTATTAGCTTTATCAAAAGAGGCTTTATAAACCCACTCTCTATCTCCCATGATATTATTTAAATACTTAGCAGTATCTAAGTACATTTTTTTAGTTTCCATGGCGCAAGGCCCTAAAATTAATGTGTTCATTTTTATTAATTATTTATTTTTATTCTCTAATAAGTCTACTATACGAACTTGGGTTTGCCCATCCAAATTATAATCATCAAATATTTTTAATAATTTAGAATGGTCTTTTTTGGGTTGGTTTAAAAAATTCAAATCCCAATCAAAATCTAAAGTATGGTTTTTTACTAAATCCATCACTATTTTATTTGTTTCTTTAAATTTATTTACTCTATCTAACTCAATTAAATCTTTTAATTCTTCAATAGTATTTAACCCCCATACCCTCATCCAAAACTTAGCTGAGTCTTCTACTCCTACATTAGTTTCACTAGTATATCTACTTATATCATTCATGTGATCGGGGGCTTTATAAATACTATCTAAATTTACTATTTTTTTATCAAACATAAACGCAAAATTAAATATACTACTAGCAGCTCCTATATGTGTATCACATATTTGGCCATAGGAAAAGTATCCTGATCATCATATATAACTGTTATGTCATCATATATAAAGGGGTGAAATTGGTGGGTAAATCTTTCATTTGTAGGTTCTCCTGGGTAACACTTATAGAAAATTTGGTATTCATCTCCTACTGTTGTTTTTAAGTGTTTTAAAGCTTTAAAAGCTATATTTCGAGTAGTATTAATAACCCCCCAAAATAGTATTTGTTTTTTATTAGGATCTATATTGTATTTTGTTATGCACCTTTCTGTGTTAATTTCATCCGGGTTGCCAAATCTACAATTACCTACTACTATTGATTTCTTTTTAAAATCCTCATCTAAGCAGTCTACCCTCCTACTAGAAGCAAAAGAACTGTGTTCTAAATAATAATCTACTTTACTTTGAGGGTATCTAGTTCTAGAAAGCATTTCTAATCTACATTCTATATTATTTATTAAATGGCTACTAACTTCAACGCAATATATTGTGGTATCCCATCTTTCTTTAGCTTCTTGAATTATACCTTGCTCAGGCTGCCACCGTTCTCTAGCTACTATTAGATTATCAGGTGTAAAGGGAAGTTCTAATCCTAAAGTTTTCATATAAACTTTTTTATTAGTATCCTCACTAACATTAGTGCTAACATTAAAATATCCTCTATGCTGAGGAACTGTTAAGTATTTTACCTGGGTATCTAAGTTAAACACAAAATAATATGGGTTTCCTCTTTTTTCTAGCTCTTTAGCTATAGGTAGCAAACAAGTATAATACTTGTAATCTCCAGCGTATATTAATGTATTCATGTTATATATGTAATCTTGCTATACTGTTATATAAATTATTTTCAGCAAATATTTTTTGTTCTGTAAGATTTTTTAGGTAATCATTCCAACTTACATTTTCCCATAAATGGAAAGAATAATATTCAGATCCTAAAAGTGTAGGGGAAAAATCCGGGGGAGTTTCTTGTTTAAAGAAATTATATAAATCGCCCTGGTGATATAAAGAACCAAAAAAGGCTTTAGGGCCCGCTATGTGAATATGTTCAGGTATTTCCCTACTTAGTCTTAGGGGATGGTACACTGAGTGGGTGCACCAACCATCTGTTCCCGGGGCCCCACCCTTAAAACACATTTTATGATCACTTAACCATTTCATTGCAAAAGGAGATTCTTTACTTGACATCATAAGGGCATTACACAATCCCTCATTTCCCTGTTGCCCCATTACAAAGTGTTTTTTATAAAACTCTTCTGGAAATTTATTTAAAAATATTGAATCTATATCGGCATATACCCCCCCTTCTTCTATAAGTGCTTGTAGTCTTATTATATCAGCTTGATGGGCATAGTGAGTAATAGGTAATCCAAATATTTCTGTTGGGGGGTCAACTTGAATCAGATTTAATGAATTTTTTATTTTATCCCAATATGGACCATAGGGTTCATATTTAAAGTAAAAATTAATTTTTTCTGGTTGGTGCACATTTAAACAACTTTTAAGAGCTAAATAGTATACTATATGGAATTCTTCAGTTTGTTCTTTTAACCCAAATATAAAATGAAAAATATTAGGTATCATATTTCTTCTATTCTTTTTGTTTTATCGCATATTAATAAATCATATGCGGGTTTTTCCCCTACACTTAAGTGGTGATATTTACAACCCCACTTATCTAATTGTTGTTTAGTTATTAAATACCAATCAATTTTAGTTACAGAACCTCTAGTTGTCCAATATGTTATATCATGTCCTTCATTATATAATTTATTAATTTTAGCTATATTTTCAAAATTAGGAACAGCATCAGGATAGTGTCTTTCCCCTTTATAGAAACAAATTGTTTCATCTATGTCTACAAATACGTTCATGCTTATTTATTTAAACAAATCAAGTTATGACCTGAACCTGGATTAATGTCATTTACCGAAATAATTTCTTTTCCTAAATTATGAATGTTACTCTTATTTATTTCTTCATCATAGGCCTTATAGCCCAAAGAATGGATAGTATTTAATAGATCTGTAATTTCATTAGAATTTAATCCATTATATATTTCTGTTATTATTATAGGTTTATGTTTATCTATAATTTTAGTTAGGGTTTTAAGAATATCTTTATCATGCCCTTCAGCGTCTATTTTTATTAAAGAAATATTATTTATTTTAATGCTATTTTCAGCTAAAAAGTTTTCTAAGTTAATAGCATATACGTCTATAGGAACTCTATGACCCGTAACACCTATACCTTGTTCTGTTCTGGTAGCAAATCCCCCATTACAAAAACCATAATCTGAATAATGAAACTCTAGTGGACCCTCTTCATCTGATATAGCATAATTATAGGGTATTATATTAGGGTTTAATTGTGAATTTTTTTCCAATACTTCAAAAGTAGCAGGGTTAGGTTCAAATGCTATAACATTATCAGCGAATAAAGAATAAGCAACCGCCATATTCCCTGTTTGTGCCCCTATATCAATAACCGTACTTTCGGGAGTAATAATTTGAGAAAGATTAGTTAAAATTTCTTCAGTAAATAAAGAATCTATTTCCCAATTTCCTTGCCATGGATGGAGCCATCTATGGTAATTTATTTCCCAATTTTTTACATTATGAGTAATAGTTTTAGTATTATAGTGATTATTAGAAGATTTTAGTGCTTCTAATACTTGCTTTCTGTAAGGGGTAATATTATATAGTGGCATATAATTCGTTTTGTTTTTCCTGACGTTCTATATCCTTTAAATGGTAAATACAAAATTCTTTATTAGCAGGTAAATGTGATTCAGTTTTATGTCCTGTAAGAACTTCGTGTACTTTGTTTTTCCATTTAATGCGTTTTACATTTTTGAGAATACGACATTGGTAATCAGGAAAGTTTACTCGTTTTTGATCATCTACATTCCATCCCCATTTATTAATATGTTCTTGGGTTAATCCTTCTACTTTGTTAATTCGAGGGACCCAAAAAATATCGGTTTTAGGATTATTATTAATAACCCATTCTATTGTATCCATAAGGTATTCTTCAGGATATTCATCCGCATCTATTTGAAAGATATAATCCCCAGAACAATTGTCTTTGAGGTTATTTTTAAATGATGCAAAATTTTTATTTAAAGCAAACTCTACAACTTTTATATCAGAATATTGTTCTAACACACTATATACTTCAGGGGTAGTATTTCCCTGATCACATTGAACAACTATTTCGTCTTGTTCCCTTTTATGTTTAGCCAAGTATTCAAGTAGGTATTTTATTTCCCTATACTCATTACAAACAGGTATTGCATAACTAATCTTCATATTCGTCGTTCCAATTTTTATTATTCGGCATTAAACATTCCTATTTTTTCAGCGGCATCCATAAAGGCTCCTTTATCAAATCTTGTAATATTTTTAATATCCATTTTAAATTTATGAAAATCGCCAGGGTTATTAGGATCCGGATATTTCTCTTTTTCTTCTTCAGTTATGGGTATAGCCTTAACAGCTGCCCAATACCAGTCTTGAGATCTTTTATTCCATTCGGGAAACACCATTCCTATCTCTTGTAAGTTAATAACTTTGGGGTACCAAGCCAAGCCTTCATGTACTTGTTTTAAATCTTTTATTAAATCAGCTGTTTGTTCATAATTTTCTTTTTCAAAATCACTACCATCTTCCATTAAACTGTTAGTAGTCATACCACAAGTCCAACAAAGATATATTTTATTATCGTTTTCATCTGTAGATACAGAACAAGCATCTGATCCACAACAAGGACATTCTGTTAAGTTCATATTCATGTTAATGGTACTTTTTTTAATTTAGGTAACTGCAATGCTTGAGGGGTTTCGTTACTTACTTTATTTAGTTTAGGTAACTGTAGAGGCATATTAGAAACTACTTCAATTTTATCCATATACTGTTTTAATAGTTGAGTCATTTTAGTTAAACTAAAAGTATCCTTAAGATATTTAGTCTGTTTCCTACTAGATACAATATATTTTTTATAGTTTTTATAAACATCTATTAAGGCTTTAGAAGCAACTTCTTCATTAATATTAAACCACTGGGCTTGATCTAATAACCACTGGTTTGCTGCTGATTTATGGATATTTTTTAATTCCCCTCCTATCAATATGTTGTATTCGGGTTTTATAAAATCGACATGGCCACTCCAGTTTGTTGTAATCACAGGTTTTCCTGTGATTGCTTGTTCTAGTAGTGGCCTTCCAAAACCTTCTCCCTTAGTAAAAGAAACAAAAGCTTTAACTTTAGGATCATTATTAATTTTATTTAATTCTTCATTTGTGAACTCTCCATGTAAGATATAAATATTAGGTAAATTTTCTTTAAAATCAAATTGATTTCTAATTGTGCGAATCGCCTTAAGTATTTCTTCTTGATCCATAATACTATAGTCAACCTTATTAGTTTTTAATAGTAAAGCAGGTTTAGGTCCTCTTTTATTAAAGGATTCAAGGAAAGTTTTAATCATTGTAGCTACATTCTTTCTATCCTCTCCAAAATCACCTGGTAACCAATGGCCTGTAAATAAAAAACAAAAACTTTCATCAATGTCATTTAATAGCCCCGATTTACTGGGTTCTTTAAAATAAACCCCTGTATCCAAACCTTCAAATAATACTTCAATGGGTTTTTCTAGTTTGATGTTTTTTACAGGGTTACCTTGTTGGTCATTTTGGGTAATTTGAACTGATTTAAATACATCTTTAGTAAAATTAGATGATACTAAGTTTAAATCCATTCTATTCATTCCTTCTACAAAATCTGGAGGAGGGCATGTAGATTCAATACCCGCGGTTACCCCTATATTATATTTTCCTTGTCTTTGGAATTCATTTGGAATAGTAATTTGCATCCATATATCAGGTTGTGGGTGTTGACCTGGAGTAAGATAGTGTTGTTTTAAAGGATCTGTTTCTTTTAAAAAACCCCAGGGAGTATTTCCCCACTTTTGTGGGAGAATTTTTATATCCCAATCGTTACTTTTTGCTTCTATAAGTGAACGGACAAAATCACGTGAACGGTGTCCATATCCGCTAAATGTGTCTATAGGACAACTAACTATACAAGTTGGTTTCATTGTAAAACTTCTTTTATTTTTTGTTTAAATTCAGGAGTATATTGTACTGGGTTAGGATTATAAGTAGTATACCCCTCATCTACTTTTAATATATCAAATTTATTAGTAGGAGTCCATTTATCAAATAGGGTATTAATATTTTCTATAAAATTCTGACCCATATTGTGAGCTGTCATCTTGGCTTCATCTGAAAGTAACCATTCTCGGCCTTTAAGACCTCTACGAGTTATTTCTTCTCTACCTAAGTTATAACACTTTAAAAGCGCTAAACCTGCATCTTCTATGTCTACTTGAGTAGCGTAAATATATGGGGTTGGGGGTGAGCCCTTTAATGAACGGGTTTTAGGATACATTGGGATTGCCCATTCACCATGCTTTTTATATTGACCATTACTGTTCGTAGGGAATTCAGTAGTAAAGTTAATCCAATTCCCATTTTCATCTTCAAAACGCATTTGATCTTGCATTCCACCCTGAACCGGGGCAATTGCCATATTACCGGCCATAATACCTTCAGTAAGTGATAAACCCCAACCTTCATTATCTGTCATCATAAATTGGGCGTCTGCCATATTATAATAATAGTTTAAGTGTTTTTCATCACACTTTCCATGAGTAAATTTAATCTTAGCTCTTTTAGGATCACATACATGTTCAATTACAGCAGGTATATCAGTACCATTACCATCTACTTTATCCGTATGCATTATGAGTAAACAGCGTTCTGCTTGTTCATCTGTAAGTTGATCTGTAAATACTCTCCATGCAGTAACGACATCTCCCGGGTTTTTTCTTCGGATGTTTCTATTATTCCAAAATACTACAAAGTCGTGTTCTTTGTTTTCAAAGAATTTTTCTTTAAATACTTCAAATTCTAAATCATTAATTATTGGGAAAAATTTATTTTCATCTATACCGTGGGGAACATATTGGGTTTGCCAATCTTCTTTAGGAAAATCTTTTAAAACATTTTCTACTATATTTTTAGTTTGTTTTGAAATACAAAGTAATAAATCATCTGATCTATAATAATCTCTATTGTACATAGGGTAAGGTAAATCATCCCAAATAGTATAGAATATCATAGGAATTTTATTTCTGATTTCTCTTTCCATTCTATATAACCAGGTCCAATAACGTGGATCTGTAAAATGTAATATAGCATCTGGTTTTTCTTGGTCTATAAGTTGTCTTAAACGTATATCATTACCATATCCATTACAGGGGATTACTTTTACTTCAGAATCAGTAATCCCTAATGTAGTATTAATTTGTTCCGATAGATCAAATGCTTTCCCTTCTTCAGGGTGTTTAACAGCAGCACCTAAATTTATCCAATTAAAATGGTGGGCAGTATTTAAGACTATTTCTCTAGCCATAGTGCCTATACCACTATGTAGTCTAATATCATCACAGAGGAGTAATATCTTTTTCCTTTCCTCTTTAGGAATATAACCTTTTTTCATTAAATATAACCTTTTTATAATTTATAAACCACTACCACTAATGGTTAGATCAGTGTGTGTATGGAGAGATTTTGCAAACTCCTCATCTGTCAGATAAAGATGTATGCTTCTGTTTACTAGTTTTTGAAGGTTAAATTTTTGCCTAATAGAGGCAACTTTAAAGTCTTCAAATAACTTTTCTTCTAATTTT
>MDSZ01232388.1_pt1 | contig 21206 bp, 15 predicted proteins | sample 811201 | NCBI WGS metagenome assembly MDSZ01 (sample SAMN05326647, study PRJNA326480) | marine metagenome | isolation source: seawater | place: Indian Ocean: North | collected 2010 | reverse complement strand
CTCTCCGAATACCTACCTCCATGAAGAAGTTCTTGCCACTGCCTAACCATTCCCATGTATTGATTGTTAACAATAAATAATTTCACAGGTAACCTGTACTGAACAATTGTTGATAATTCCTGTATATTCATAAGAATAGAAGCCTCACCAGCAATATCAATTACCAAGCCTTTAGGGTTTCCTAGCTGTACTCCTAAAGCTGCTGGTAACCCATAACCCATAGTGCCCAAACCACCTGAGGTCATCCACCTATTGGGCTTGTCAAATCGGTAAAACTGGGCGGCCCACATTTGATGTTGGCCTACCTCTGTTGTAATAAAAGTTTCCATGTTTTTTGTAAGTTCATAAAGCCTCTTTATAGCAAATTGGGGCTTAATAACCTGGTCAACTTGGGAAAACTTTAAACAATCTTTTGACTTCCATTCTGATATTTTTTTCCACCAATCATCTAATTTTTTTCTCTTTTTTTGTTTAGACATTTTAGACCAAGAGTCTAAAATGTAATCTAGTGTCAAAGATGCATCTGCCAAAATGGGTAAATCAACAATAACATTTTTATTTATTGAGGATGGGTCTATATCAATGTGTATTTTTTTAGATTTAGGAGAAAAAAGCTTTAAATTCCCAGTAACCCTGTCATCAAACCTGGCTCCGATATTTATCATTAAATCACAATCATGCATGGCCATATTTGCCTCATAAGTCCCATGCATTCCTACCATTCCTAGCCAATTATCACTTGAAGAGGGATACGACCCTAAACCCATTAAAGTTGAGGTAATCGGAAAATTAGTTTCATTTACAAGTTTTGTAAGAGTTTTTGAAGCCTTTGGACCAGCATTTATGACCCCACCGCCTGTATAAAATAATGGTTTTTCAGCCTCCAAAAAAAGATCTATGACTTTATCAATTTTTGTCCTATCTGGAATAGTTGTTGGATTGTAAGTTTTATGACGCTGCCTATTTATGCCTCTAGGTGCAGTAGTATATACCCCCGTATCCATGACAACATCTTTAGGTAAATCAACAACTACAGGCCCCGGTCGACCTGATCTCGCAACATAAAAAGCCTCATGAAGCACCCTTGATAAATCATTAACATCTTTAACTAAATAGTTATGTTTTGTGCATGGACGAGTAATTCCAACAGTATCAGCTTCTTGAAATGCATCATTTCCTATTAGGTGTGTTGGAACTTGTCCAGTTAAGCAAACCAAAGGGATTGAGTCCATTAATGCATCGGTTAGGCCAGTTACTGCGTTTGTTGCGCCAGGACCGGAAGTAACTAAAACAACGCCAACCTTACCCGTAGATCTTGCATACCCCTCAGCAGCATGCACCGCTCCTTGCTCATGCCTTACAAGTATATGCTTGACGTAATTTTGTTTAAATATTTGGTCATAAATTGGCAGAACTGCACCTCCTGGGTAACCAAACAAGACCTCAACACTTTGTTCCTGCAATACCTTCATAACAATTTGGGCACCATTTAATTCTTTTTTTGCAGAGTGCAAGTTATTTTCAGTCATTATATTATTGTCAGTCATTTATGCATCTTTCTCATCAAATTTATTATCGATAGTATAAAGTGCCATACTATGTGAAATTAGTTAATTTAAGGAATATTTATAACCAAGTTAAAGTTTATGATTGGCTTTTTTATTCAGGTCAACAAGAATTGACGAATCTTAGGAAAGATTTTAGTACATAAACTTTCCGAAAATTGCTCAAAAACGACTGAAGATGAATTAAATTGATTCTTGAACCAGGTAACCTGCCTTTTAGCATAATTTCTAGTTAATTGCTTGGACTTGCTAACTGCATCCTCTAAGGGGGTATCTCCCTCTAAAAAACAAGATAATTCTCTCACCCCTATAGCATTCATTACAGGAAGAGACGGATCTAAACACCTATCCTTTAGCTTAGCAACCTCTTCAATAGCTCCGGAAACTATCATTTTATCAAACCTGTGATTACACATCTGATAAAGAACTTCTCTCTCTGGCAAGACTAATAAATTATAAATTTTACTATGCCTCAATGGCTTTAGTATTTCTTTACTCTGCCAAAAAGTTAGCGGTTTTCCCGAACTAAGAAAAACCTCATAAGATCTTACAATCCTTTGCTTGTCATTTGGTTTAATTTTTTTGGAACCAACAGCATCAATTTTTTTCAACTCATCAAAAATGGTACCCAAGCCTAATTTAAGTATTTTCTCATTTACATATTCTTTTATATCTTTTGTTGGCTCAGGAATTGTAGAGATACCATTAATTAGTGAATTTAAATAAAGCCCTGTTCCTCCCACAACAATAGGTAAATTTTTTTCTTCCTCAGAATTCAAAATTTCCTTTATGGCCAATTTATGCCACGAAGCAACATTTCCTCTTTTACTTCCATCTAAATAGCCGTACATCTTATGTTTAATAGATAGTAAATCCTCATTGCTTGGACGGGACGTTATTACTTGAAGATCAGAATAAACTTGCATACTGTCAGCATTAATTATTTGTCCGTTAAATTCTAACGCCATTGCCCTTGCAAGTTCAGATTTTCCTGAACATGTTGGTCCAGCAATTATAACTAAATGTTTTTTTTCACCAGACATTCAATCTAATACATGAGAAATTAAACCATCTACAAGCTTTGGTTCAAACCAAGTTGATTTAGGTGGCATTATTTTATTTGAGTCTGCTATAAGCATTAGGTCTTTTACCTGAGTTGAAAACAAAGAAAAAGCCAATTCCATTTCTCCAGAATCTACTCTATTGCTTAATTCTTTTAAACCTCTTACTCCTCCAACAAAGTCAATAGAAGGGTCTCTTCTTGGGTCGGAAATTCCAAGAAAAGGCTCTATAATTTCATTATGCAAGATACTTACATCCAATTTAGAAACAGTGTCCTTATTCTCTATATTTTTCTTAAGACTTAATTTATACCACTTCCCCCTTAAATACATCCCAAACTGATGTGATCTTTTAGGCTGAAAATGCTTTTTGGACAATGAAATATCAAAGCTATTTTCAATATGATTTAATAACTCTTTTGGTAATAAATTATTTAAATTTTTTATAACTCTATTGTAAGGCAAAATTTGTAATTCATCTTCTGAAAAAATCACAGATAAAAAGAACTGAGCATTATTATTATTTTTCATCAACTTTGCCACGCGAGAAGCCGCAGCAGACCTGTGGTGGCCATCTGCTATGTACAAATGATCTAAGTTATTAAAGCTATAAGTTATCTTATCAATAAAATTTTGATTATTAATAACCCATAACGAATGAATATTTCCATCATCACTTATTACTTTATAATCAGGAAGTGAATTGCATAACAAATTAATCGTTTCTTTAATTTCAGAAGACTTTTTATGCACTAAAAGAACTGGTCCCGTCTGAGCTTTCAAAAAAGAAATTTGTTTTACCCTATCATCTTCTTTTTTCGGACGAGTTAGTTCATGTTTTTTTATAATATTACAATCATAAGCATCTACCGAAGCTACACAAGAAACTCCTGTTTGTTGATGACCATCACATTCAATCCTATATATATAAAAACAAGGCTTTTTATCGCGAAGTAAAATTCCATCTGATTGAAGTCTATCAAAATTATCTTTACCTTTCTGATAAACGATTTCAGAGTATGGATCTATAGACTCAGGTAAATCAACCTGAGGTTTTGAGATATGCAAAAAACTATTAGGCTTGTTTTTTACCATTACCCTTGCCTCAGCATCATTTAACACATCATATGGAGGTGCTATTACACTATTAGCTATTTGAGGATGTGGCCTTAATGCGACAAAAGGCTGAATGAGTTTTCTCATATTAAAAATATTATTTTAGTTTAAAATTTAACTATTATTTTCAAGATTGTCCCTAACAAATCTATCAAGAAGCCTAACACCGTAACCTGTAGCTCCCTTTGAAGATAACTTAGTATTAATCTCTGACCATGTAACACCTGCTATATCAAGATGCGCCCATTTTACGCCATCATTAATAAATCTTTTAATAAATTGCGCTGCAGTGATTGCGCCTGCATCACGAGGTCCAATATTTTTCATATCTGCAATCGATGAGTTAATAAGTCTATCATACTCTGGACCGATTGGTAATCGCCACAATCTCTCATTAGTCGAAATACCTGCGCTAATTAAATTATTAGAAAGATTATCGTCATTTGAAAATAATCCACAATAATATTTTGATAATGCTACGATGACTGCTCCAGTTAATGTAGCTAAATCAATAATATAATCTGGTTTATGATTTTTTTGCACGTACCATAAAATATCTGCAAGTACTAATCTGCCCTCTGCATCTGTGTTTTGCACCTCAATGGTTTGTCCATTAGCACTTTTAACAACATCTCCTGGTCGTTGTGCATTTCCATCTGGCATATTCTCAACCAAACCAATTATTCCAACTGCATTTACCTTGGCTTTGCGTTCCGCTAATGATTTCATCAACCCAGAAACTACTGCAGCTCCCCCCATATCCCATTTCATATCCCACATTCCATGGGAGGGCTTAATGCTTATGCCACCAGAGTCAAAGCAAACACCTTTCCCAACAAATGCAATTGTTTCTTGTTTTTTAGAGCCACCACTCCATTCCATTACAGCAACTCTAGGCGGATTAGAAGAGCCCTGGGCAACACCTAAAAGTGCATTCATGCCCATTCTCTTCATCTCAGGGACTGTTAAAACCTTCACCTTAAGCCCCTTTGAGGACAAGGCTTTGATTTGCTTTGCAAAAGAAAGGGGTGTTAAAACATTTGCTGGTTCGCTAACAAGGTTTCTAGTAAAAATTACCCCATCATTTATTATCTTGAGTTCATTAAATAATTTTCGCGAAGTTGTAACATCTGAAGACACAATTGAGACAGACCTTAATTGGGTTTTTTGTAACTTGTCTTTTTTTGTAAAATATTTATTAAAATTGTAAGCTCTTAAGTACATGCCCGAAGCCAGTAATGAAGCAAACCTAACCATTTTATTTTTAGGAATCTTTTGATTATCAATAATAATCTTAATTTCATCATTTTTTTGTAATTTTGAGAACAAGTAACCACCAACTTCCTCCATATCGGAGTCTTTTAGCTTACCCGAAGGACCAAGCCCAAAGAGGTAAATATTCTTATACCCTGATGAAGGAGGGGCAATTAGGCTTATAAATTGATCTTTTTTTCCGGTAAATTTGTGGTGCTTAACAGCAGCAGATAAAATATCTTTAGTTTTAGTATTTATTGAATTTGAAAATTTAGCAAATTTATCACCCTCAAAAAATCCAATGGCCACAGACCCAGATGATTGAATTATAAGTTTTGAAAAAGAAATCTTCATTATTTGAGCCTAACTTTGATATGGAATACTATTATGGTAAAATAAAGCAAATATATTTGTAATTTACTTACCTTTTAAAATATAATTAGCACTAAATGTAAACCAAAGAGTTAAAAAGTTTGTATACATCTAAATCTTTAAAAAGAATAGGAATTTAATTGAATGGGAAAATTTGGAATGGGGCAACCCATAAGAAGAGTAGAAGATGAAAGATTCCTTAAGGGATTTGGTAAATATACTGATGATATTAAATTAAGTGACCAGGTTTACCTAGTGGTCCACCGCTCTCCTTATGCTCACGCAAAAATTAAATCTATAGACCTTAGCCAAGCAAAGCAGACTGATGGCGTCCTAGGTGTTTTTATCAATAAAGACTTAGAAGAAGCGGGTTTTTTATGTATCCCTCATGACATTGTCCCCACTGGAATGGATGGAAATGAAGTTAATGTTCCGAAACGACCAATATTAGCACAAGATAAGGTTAGGTATGTGGGAGAACCAATAGCTATTGTTGTAGCAAAAACATTAAATATTGGTAAGGACGCCTCCGAGCTAATAGATATTGATTTTGAAGAATTAATGCCATTCCCGAATATGGATACAACAAACTCTGTCGAAACTGAACCAATTTTCAAGGAAATAAATAACAACCAGTTAGTCCACTGGTCTATGGGTAATAAAGATGAAACTGACAAAATATTCTCTAATGCAAGTAAAGTAGTCTCCATCAATCTTATAAATAATAGAATTGCACCTACTGCCTTAGAGCCTCGAGCTGTGATTTCAGAATATGATAAGTTGAGTGATTCTTATACACTTAGGACAGGAAGCCAAGGTTCACATAAATTAAAAGAATGGATAACAGGCAAAAATGGTAAAAAAGCTGCTAATATTGAACCTGATAAGTTAAGAGTAATTTGCCCAGATGTAGGTGGTGGATTTGGCATGAAGAATTTCTTATTCAATGAAACTCTTCTGACGCTATTTGCATCTAAAGCCATTGGAAAACCAGTAAAGTGGAAAGCTGATAGGGCCGAGAGTTTCCTTAATGATACTCATGGTAGAGACCAAATTAATTTCGCAGAGCTTGCCTTATCTGAAAATGGAAAGTTTGAAGGGCTAAGGGTTTCATCGAAAGGTAATGTAGGTGCATATGTCTCACAATTTGGGGCAATGATACCAACAATGGCTGGTTGTGGAATGCTTTGTGGCTGCTATAAAATAAAATCAGCATATGTTGATGTGAAGGTTTTAATTACTAATACTACTCCTTTAGATGCATATCGCGGAGCCGGGAGGCCAGAGTCTGCGTACATTATTGAAAGGCTAGTCGATAAGGCTGCAGATGAACTTAAAATAGACCGTGCAGAAATAAGAAAGCTAAATTTTATCGGCCCCGAAGAGTTCCCTTTTGAGACAGCTCTTGGAATGAAATATGACTCTGGAGAATATGAAAAAATTCTATCGTTAGCTACTGAAAGAGCTAATTGGGATACTTTTCTTGAGCGACGAAAAGAGTCAGAATCAAGAGGCATGTTACGCGGAATAGGACTTAGCTATTACATTGAAGCATGTGGAGGAGGTCCAACTGAATTTAAAACAATTTCTATAAAAGAGAATGGCAAGGTAACCATATCATCAGGAAGCCAAAACAATGGTCAAGGCCATGAAACAGCATTTGCTCAAATAGCGGCTGACACCCTTGGTATTGAAATGGAAGAAATTGAGGTGGTAATGGGTGATACCCAAACAATCAAGGCAGGAATTGGAACGGGAGGAAGCCGGGCTTTAGCGGCAGGAGGAAGTGCGACACTTACAACTTGTCAAAAACTAATTACTAAAGGTAAAGATGTTGCTGCAACATTACTTCAATCCTCAGAAGACAAAATAACCTTTGAAAATGGGTTTTATGAAATAAAAGATACTGGCTCAAAAGTATCTCTGCAGGATGTAGCAAAAGCAACCTACGACAAGAAAATTTTTTCTGAGAATATTGAAGAAGGGCTAGAAACTTCCTCAGAACAAGTTATGAATGCACAAACTTTTCCAAATGGTTGTCACATTTGTGAGATTGAGATTGACCCAGAAACAGGTGCAATATCCTTTGTTAATTACCTAATTGAGGACGATATAGGACGTATACTTAACCCACTAATGTTAGAAGGACAAATTCTTGGGGGGGCTGTACAAGGAATTGGGCAAGCTTTATTTGAGGAAGCAGTTTATGACAATAATGGCCAGCTTGTTAATGGTTCTTTTATGGATTATATTATGCCAAGAGCAGATAACCTTCCGTCTTTTAATTTTAATTATACAGAAGTTTCTTCACCAAGTAATACGCTAGGTGTTAAAGGCGCTGGAGAAGCTGGAACTATAGGAGCGACACCTGCTGTAGCAAATGCAGTAATTAATGCACTAAACTCGATCAATGCTAAGCCCATAGATATGCCAATGACACCTATGAAAATTTGGAAATCGATAAAGGAAGCTCGTGAATCCTAGATTGTTATCTTAGTGTCAAAATGTCAGAAACCTATAACCTACTTTTACATTTTAAAAACAAATTACAAAAAACATCTTTCTCAGCAGGAAAAGAAATTATGAAATATCATAATAAATTATCTTGTATTGATAAAAAAAATGATAATTCTCCAGTCACAAAAGCAGATGAACTTGCAGAAGAAATAATTCTTAATGACCTATATAAATTAGATACTAAACTACCAGTAATTGCTGAAGAGGATTCCTATAAAAATGGACTACCTAAATTTGATGGTAATTCTTTCTGGTGCATTGATGCTCTAGATGGAACAAAAGAATTTATAAATTCTGGAAAGAATTTTACAGTAAATATATCACTTGTTATTGATAGAATACCTGTTCTAGGCATCATTTATGCACCAGCCTTAAATTTATTATACAGTGGCATTAAGTATAAAAGTTCAAATTTAGCTCAACACATAGATTTAGATAATAACAAGGAAAAAAATATCAAAACTAGAAAATATCCAAGAAGTGGTATTATTGTTCTCAATAGCCTACATCATTCAAATAAAAAATTATTAAATAATTTTTTATATAACTATAATGTAAAAAAAATTATCTCAATTAGTTCATCGCTGAAGTTTTGTCTAATTGCTGAGGGAAAGGCTGATATTTACCCAAGATTTGGACCAACCAATGAGTGGGATACAGCAGCAGGGCAAACCATATTAAATGCGGCAGGAGGGAATGTGGTTACTTTTAATGGGAAAGAACTTTTCTATAATAAAAGAAGCCAAAACTTCATTAACGATAATTTTATCGCATCTAATGGGGAGATTTAAGAATTTTTATCTCAGACGAAAAAATAATTTCAGCAGCAAATTATCTTAAAGATGGAAATATTGTAGCTTTCCCTACAGAAACCGTTTACGGGCTTGGTGCAGATGCAACTAACAATAAAGCTGTAAAAAAAATTTTCTCAATAAAAAAAAGACCACCTAACAATCCAATCATTATTCATGTAGGTAAATCATCATGGCTTTCAGGGATTGCAGAACCTGAACCTAGAGCTAGACTGCTAATCAAGGAATTTTGGCCAGGTCCATTAACTTTGATTTTAAAAAAAAGGTCAGAATGTCCAATATCAGATTATGCTACTGCAAGATTAGAAAGTATAGCAGTTAGACAACCTAGGAATGAAATTGCATTAAGGTTATTATTAGAATTAAAAAGACCTATTGCGGCCCCAAGTGCAAATATATCTGGGAGGATCAGCTCAACAAGCGGTCGACATGTTCAAGATGATTTTGGAGCTAGAATTGATTTTATTATAAATGCTGGAGAGTGCGAAACTGGAATTGAGTCAACAGTTATTGACTTAACTCAAGATGAACCAGCTATTTTGAGACCAGGAGCTATATCAATTGAAGAAATCTCAAAAATAATTGGTAATACAAAATATGTGGCCTCTCATGGGTCAAACCCTCGGTCGCCGGGTATGATTTTAAAACATTATTCTCCTAAACTACCATTAAGAATTAATGTCGTTAAAAAGCAAGGAGAGAACGAGGCATTAATTGGTTTTGGAAAAAACAAGGAAGCAAACTTTAATTTAAGCCCCTCGGGAGACTTGTTTGAAGCAGCAAAAAATTTATATAGTACATTAAGAAAAGTTGATGATAAAAAAAGATTCAAGAGTATAGCCATTAATCCTATCCCGAACTTTGGTATAGGGGTGGCAATTAATGATAGACTTCGTAGAGCATCAAAAGCCCAAAAAAGAGATTAGAAATTTTGAATACTAAAGATGATTTCATACATTTAAAGCCTAAATTCTTAAGTTATTTGGAAAGACTTCTTGGGGCAGAAGGATTCTCAACTAGAAAAGACACAATATTACCATACTTATCTGAACAAAGAGGCAATTTTAATGGTTCATCTCAGCTTCTGATTAGACCCAAAACTACTAATCAACTATCAGAAATTATGAAAAGATGTAGTTCACAAAACCTCAAAATAGTGCCAATTGGAGGAAATACTGGATTATCTGGAGGTTGTGTGCCATCTGAAAATGGAGATGAGATTCTTCTTTCTCTAGAGAGGATGAATAGTATAAGAAATTTTGATGAAACCAATTATACTATAACTGTTGAAGCGGGATGTATTCTTAGTGATATAAAGTCATTTGTTGAAAAAAGGGATTTCTTTTTTCCTTTGGGCCTAGCCTCGGAAGGGAGTTGTCAAATTGGTGGAAACCTAGCTACCAATGCTGGCGGAATAAATGTTTTACGATTTGGGAATACCAGAGAATTAGTTCTTGGCTTGGAGGCTGTTCTGCCTGATGGGAAAATTTGGAACGGCCTTAGATCACTTCATAAAGATAATATGGGTTACTCTCTAAAAAATCTTTTTATCGGCTCAGAGGGAACACTTTGTTTAATTACTGCAGCATCACTAAAACTATTTCCTAAACAAATAAAATCCAAAACAATATTATGCTGTTTAAATAAATTAACTTCAGTCATAGAATTACTAAATCTTACAAAAAAACTGAGCAGTGAGACGCTTACATCTTTCGAGCTATTATCTAATTTTGGTGTTGATCTGTCTATTAAACATCATACACAGATTAGGTTTCCAATAGAAAATAAATTTAACTGGTATGCCCTAATTCATCTATCTTCATCAAATAGAAATATAAACTTAGAGGATAATCTTGAGTCAATATTTTCACTAGCATTGAAAAAAGGTATCATAGAAGATGCAATAATATCAAAAAGTGAGTCTCAAGAAAATAACTTATGGAAAGTTAGAGAGTCACTATCAAATGCACAAAAATTAGAAGGCGGAAGTATTAAGCATGATGTTTCAGTCCCTATTGATAAAATACCATTTTTTATAGAAATGGCCTCAAAAGAGATAATTAAATATTTACCCGGCTCAAGGCCGTGTCCATTTGGCCATATTGGTGATGGAAATATACATTTCAATATTTCTCAGCCTAAAAGATTACCAAAAGATGTCTTTTTAGAAAAAAGCAGTGAGATTAACAAAATAGTATACGATATTGTAATGGAATTGAATGGATCAATATCAGCAGAGCACGGTATCGGTATGCTTAAAACAAAAGAACTTGAAAATTACAGAAGTAATGAAGAAATTGAATTAATGCATAAAATAAAGAAAGCTATTGACCCAGAAAATATTATGAATCCAAACAAGGTTCTGAATGAGATAAAATAAATGCACTTGAGAATAATCAAAAGGTATCTATTCTTTCAACTATTTTCAGGATCCATTTTGGTAACTCTGTCTTTAACTTATATCATCTGGCTAACCCAATCACTCAGTTTTGTAGAACTTATGATTAACAAAGGATTATCATTAAGTGTTTGGTTTAAGCTAACATTCTTACTTTTACCAAGTTTTTTAGTAATAGTTTTTCCAGTATCATTATTTATAACTATTATATTTTATTTTAATAAGATGATTAATGACAGGGAGCTAATTGTTGCAAAAGCCGCAGGAATAAGTGATTGGGAAATTTCAACACCAGCAATAACGCTTGGTCTAGTCCTAACCGTTTTTTGTTTAATATTAACTTTGTTTATTTCCCCCTTTTCAATGAAATCCTTTAAGGAATTACAATGGAGTATTAGAAGTGATGCTTCTCATATTATTCTCAAAGAGGGGACTTTTAATCAAATAGCAAAAGGACTTACAGTTTACGTAGAAGAACACCTTGATGACGGTGGTTTGGGTGGCATCCTAGTTCATGACAAAAGAGATAAAATCAAAAGTATCACTTTTATGTCTGAAGGTGCAAAAATTGTAGAAAATGAAGGCAGGCCGAAAGTAATATTAATAAATGGAAGCAGACAAGAACTCAGTCGAGGGAGTGGAGATTTATCATTATTATATTTTGATGAATATTTACTTGATATTGGTCTTGATAAGAGTGATCTTGGAACAAGATTTACTGATAATAGAGAGAGACCAACTTACGAATTATTAACAATGCAAGATAAAAATACTTATTCAAATAAACAAGTTAGAGAAATGAGAGTTGAAGGACATCAAAGATTTACTAATCCTATACTAAACCTTACACTTGTACTAATTGGTTTGGCATTTATTCTTAAAGGTGAATTTAATAAAAAAGGACAAAAAATTAACATATTACTTGCGATCTTAACTACAATACTTATTGAAGGCGTATACATAGCATTCTCAAACCTTGCTACAAATAAACTCTCCCTAATTCCTCTAATGTATTTGATTACATTACTGCCTATTATAATTAGTATATTTATAATTCGTTCTAAGAGAAACTTCTCATATTAGGAAAAGCAGCCCAAAATATGCCTGATAGATTAAGTAATTTAATAATTGAATATAGATTAATTAGATATATCCTTACGGTAATCTTGATAAGTAAACTTGGATGCTTTATTGATAATTTAAATGCTCAGGGAAATGACCAAGGCGTAAAAACAGTCATATTAGCCAATGAAATTTCTTATAATAGAGAAACAAATACTATTACTGCAATTGGTAATGTTGAAGTTGAGAGAGAAGAAAGAATTCTTCTTGCTGATAAAATTTCATTTAATGAAAAAAACGATTTAGTAACAGCAATTGGCAATGTAACTCTTCTAGATAAAACTGGAAGTGTGATGTTTTTTGATAAAGTAAATATTTCTGGTGATTTAAAAAAAGGTTTTGCTAGAAATGTTAAGGTTCTTTTAGCAGATAAATCTAAAATGGCTGCAAGAAAAGTTAGAAGAAATGAAAATAATGTAAACGAACTAAGACAAGCTGTTTTTACAGCATGTGATGTAGAATGCGACAAAAATCCCTTATGGCAGATTAAAGCAAATAAAGTAATTCACTACCAAAATGAACAATTAATGACATACAATGATGCTTGGATTGAAATGTATGGAATACCAGTCTTTTATACACCATATCTTGCACATCCAGACCCAACAGCAAAAAGGAAATCAGGGTTCCTGACTCCCTCAATTGGAGGAGGTGATAATTTAGGATTTTTGTTCGCAATTCCTTACTACTTAGATATTGGGTCAAACAAAGATGCCACTTTTACTCCTCTATACACATCGCTTGCAGGAAAAGGGCTTACAACTGAATATAGACAGCTGTTTAACAAGGGAAAAATAGAATTCTTTGGAAGTTTAGTCTCTGGAGATAATGATAATACTAAAGACCTTAGAGGACATATAAAAGCAGCTACGCGATGGGACTTAAATAAAAAATGGCGCACAGGCGCAGATTTTCATCTTGCATCAGATGATACATATCTAAGAAGATATAATCTTGACGCACCAACTTGGTTAACAACTAATGCATTTGTTGAAAGATTTGGCACACAATCTTATTTTTCTATAAATGCTTATCATTTTCAAAGCCAAAGAAGGATAATTGCCCTAGGGTCAACACCAATTATTACCCCACTCATTGAATACAAGTATTTTGGAAAACCATCTAAATTTGGTAGTTTTATAACTGCAAATGCCAGCGCGCTTGCATTATATAGAGAAAACGGAAGTGACCAGACAAGGCTTAGTTCTGAGATTGTTTGGAATCTTCCTTATGTAAGTCCTTATGGAGGATTGTATTCATTAAAGGCATCATTAAGGGGAGATGGATATTACGTAAGAGACGTTCTAAATCCTGAGACAAACTCTTCTTTCACAGGTAATAAAGAAAGATTCTTTCCTCAATTATCAATGGAATGGAGGCTTCCATTACTTAAAGAAAGCAAAAACTCCTCAAATTATATTGAGCCAATTATTCAGGGAATCATAAGTCCAGCTGCAAAAAACCCCTTTGAAATACCAAATGAAGACAGTAGAGATTTAGAATTCGATGATACTAATTTATTTGTAGAACAAAGATTTTCAGGAAAAGATAGAGTTGAGGGGGGCGCAAGAATTAATTATGGGGTTCTATGGAATCTTCAAACTCAATCAAATAGCTTTATAGAAGTCTTAGTTGGACAAAGTTATCGATTCAAAAAACAAAATATTTTTTCAAATGGCTCAGGACTAAACGGGAAGTTTTCTGATTATGTGGGTCATATAAGATATAATCCAACAAAATACTTTGATTTATCCTATAGATTTAGAATAAATAACTCCAATTTTAGTGCTGAGAAAAGTGAAATAAGCGCAGCATTCGGTAATAAATTAATCAGAATTGGAAGCAACTATACTAAAGTCAAGCAAAGCGATACACAAAATAAGGAGCTAGAGGATAGAGAGGAGCTTTACGCATATTTTAATGCAAGATTGTCAAAATATTGGAATTTAACAGGTAGCCATAGACAAAATCTAGGACCAAAAGGTGGTCCAATACGCTCATCTATTGGTTTTTCCTATGAAGATGAATGTTTTATCGCGGGTCTAGATTTTGCCGAGGATAATACAGAGGATAGAGATTTTGATAGAGGTTTCTCAGTGATGCTTAGATTTACACTTAAGACCCTGGGAGAAATAAAGCTTTCATCCAATGTTGGCGTTGGTCAGTAAAAAACTAAAATTGAGAAAGATGACTTAATACTTTTGATTTAAAATGTTATAAACAAAAAAAAATGAGAAAGTTATAATGCAGTCTTTAAATTTAAATATTCTTTTGATTAAAATATTAAGCTTTATTCTATTATTTACCCATGCAGGCTATTCCAGTGCCCAACAAGATAATATTAGAATTGCAGCAGTCGTTAATGAAGATATAATTTCATTATTTGATATTCAGTCAAGAATCAAACTTTACCTAACCACTTCTGGGATCGATGATACTGTAGAAGTGCGACAGCGCTTACTTCCACAAGTATTGAATTCACTTATTGAGGAAAAACTTAAAATTCAAGAAGCTAGAGACAAGAAAATTGAAATTACAGATAAAGAAATTAGTAATGCTGTAAGTATTATTGAACAAAATAATGGTATTAAACCCGGTGAATTTCTTCAACTACTAGAAAAACAAGGAATAAGTGAAGTAACGTTTTATGACCAGATCAAAGCAGACGTTGCATGGCTCAAAGTTGTTAGAGAGGTACTTTCTCGAGATATAAGCATTACTGAAGAAGAAGTGAATACAGTGATAGAGCGTCTTAAATCTAATCAAGGAAGTCCGGAATATCTTCTTGCTGAAATAACATTACCTGTTGTTCTTGGGGCAAGAGACAGAGATGTTTATGACCTTGCTATCAGCTTAGTTGAAAGGGCTAGAGAAAATATTCCTTTTCCAGCTTTAGCGCAACAATTCTCTCAAAGCCCTACAGCAGCCGTAGGGGGTGACCTAGGGTGGATAGCGGAGACAGATCTAGAAAATGAAATTAAAAATGCTATAAGAAAAATTTCACCAGGACAAATTTCCGATCCAATCAGAACTCTTACTGGATATAGCATCATTGCATTAAGAGATAAAAGGGCTATTGCTGAACCATCTCCATTAATGGCAGCAGTTACTCTATCGCAAATATATCTTCCAACAACAGGAGCCAATAAAATAGGAACAGATCAACTAAATCAACTATCTTATAGAATACAGACTGAAGTCAAAGGCTGTGATCAAATGAAAAAATGGGGTGATGAAATAGGAGGCCCTGGGTCAGGAAACATTGATTTAATTAGAATTGGAGGATTACCAGCTGAAATACAGAGTGAAGCAGCAAACTTAGAAATAGGAACTCCAAGTACGCCTATAAATGTACCCGGTGCTATTTTGTTTATAATGATTTGTTCCAAAGAAGAGGATGATGGACTTCCATCGCCAAATCAAGTTTACTCCAGGCTTGAAAATGAAAAGCTTGATACTATTTCTAAACAAAGATTGAGAGACCTGAGAAGACAGGCATTAATTGATATAAGATTATAGAAATAAAAATATGCAAAACCTACCAATTGCAGTTACTATGGGAGACCCTGCGGGATGCGGAGGTGAAATTACTATTAAATCCTGGATAGAGTATAGGAAAAAATTACCTAAATTCTTTATTATTGATGACATAGAACGACTAAAAAAACTCTCGTCCATTATGAATGTTAATTGTAAGTTCAAGAAAATAATAAATCCTCTGGAAGCCTTATCTGTATTCGAAAACTTTCTCCCTGTCATGCAAGTCAAACCTGCTTTATCAAGTCAAGTAATTTTAGGTAAGCACAATCATCTAAATAATTCTTCAATCATATCTTCTATTGAAACTGCAGTTAAATTTGCATCTAGTAATTTAGTTAAAGCAATTGTTACAAATCCTATCTTTAAGTCAGGACTTCAAGATACTGGATTTAAATACTCTGGACACACAGACTATCTTGGATATTTGGCAAATACAAAGTCTCCACCCATAATGATGCTCTCTACAAATAAAATAAAAGAACCACTTCGCGTAGTACCAATTACCACACATATTTCTCATAAAGAAGTTTCATCAGGAATAAATAAAGAAAAAATTGTAGAATACACGGAGCGTATTTATAAATATTTAATTAGAGATTTTGGTATAAAAAAACCTATAATTTCTATTTGTGCATTAAATCCACATGCTGGAGAAGAGGGAAAACTTGGATTAGAAGAAAAAGAAATAATAATTCCAGCAGTGAGAAAACTAAAAAATATTTTGCCAGATATTTTAGGTCCCTTTCCAGCAGATACTCTATTTTACCCTGAAAATAGAAAGAATTATGATGCAGTAATTTGTATGTATCATGACCAAGCATTAATACCATTAAAAACAATTGACTTTTTTGGAAGTGTAAATATTACATTAGGCCTTCCATTTATAAGAACTTCGCCTGATCATGGAACGGCATTTGATCTTGTAGGAAAAAATAGTGTCAGGCCAGATAGTTTTATCTCAGCACTTGAAATAGCTGATAGTATTTCTTTAAAAAGATACTCAAACTAAAATGCTATCAATGATAGTTATACAAAAATGAATAAAATAAATAACTTTGAGAAAAATAAAAGGCTAGGCCAACATTTTCTAAATGACAGAAATATCTTAAAGAAAATTTTGAATTTACATAAAAATCTTACTTTGGGGACAGTCATCGAGATTGGACCTGGATTGGGAAGCCTTACTAAGGAAATATTAAACAGAGATGCAAAATTAATTACGATTGAAAAAGACACAAGGTTAAAGGAGCCTCTTTTAAATCTTAAAGAATTATGGCCTAATAACTTAGAAATTATTTTTGGCGATGCCCTAAAAATTGAAATTCATAACTTAGGTAATAAACCCAGAAGAATTATAGCAAATCTACCTTATAATATCGGCACAGAACTTTTAGTTCAGTGTCTTGAAAAACCAAAATTTTTTTCATCTATAACTGTAATGCTTCAGAAGGAAGTTGCTGAGAGAATAACGGCTAATCCTGGGTCAAAAAATTATGGAAGGTTGTCAGTGCTTTCAGGGTGGCATTGGGATTCAGAGTTAGCATTTACAGTAAAGGCTAAGTCTTTCAACCCTCCTCCAAAGGTTGATTCAGCCGTTTTAAATTTAGTTCCAAAAGACAAACCTATACTACCCATAAATGTAAATACTTTATCTAAAATAACCCATGCTCTATTCTCTAACAGAAGAAAGATGCTTAGGTCTGGGCTTAAGAAACTAGGTGATCCAGATATGATTGCCTCAGAAACTGGAATTGATATCGCTAAAAGACCACAGGAATTAACAATTAAAGAATTTTGCATTATTGCTCTATTATTAGAAAAAAATATAGATAAATTTACTTAATTGTCATCCACTCACTAAGTACATGATTATCTTTTTCTTTTTTTACGTAGTGAGCCTTCAGTTTTTTTGCCTTTGACATATCTAATTCTCCTAATGCCCAGACTGACATTGCCCTAACAAGATCTGAAGTATCAGATAGTAATAATAAAATATTATCTACTAAATTTATCTTTCCACTATTACCTATTGCTATAAGAACATTTCTTATAAATCTATCTCTACCAATGCGTTTTATTGGGGATTTTGAGAAAAATTCTCGAAAGTATTTATCATCAAAACTTACTAAATCAATAAGTTTCATTTCCTCTAATTCTTCCCTAATAGACATAGGGTCATCTTTTGGATTAATAGCAAATTTATTCCAAGGACACACTGCCAAACAATCATCACAACCATAGATGCGGTTTCCTATCAATTTTCTAAATTTAAGTGGTATATGACCTTTATATTCAATTGTAAGATAAGATATACATTTCCTTGCATCTATCTTGTATGGAGCTATGAATGCCTTTGTTGGACAAATATCCATACACCTTATGCAAGATCCACAGTGGTCTTCCTCCGGTTGATCTGCTTCAAAATCGATAGATGAAAATATTTCTCCAAGAAATGTCCATGACCCAAATTTCTTTGAAACAAGGTTTGTATGTTTACCTTGCCAACCTAAACCTGCGTTTTGGGCAAAAGGCTTCTCTAATACAGGGGCAGTATCCAAAAAAACTTTAACATTCCCACCCCCATTTAACTGAAGCCAAGATGCAAGTTTTTTCAATTTTTTCTTTATGAAGATATGATAATCTATTCCATGTGCATAAACACTTATATAAGCTCTTTCTTTATCTCCAACTAAGTCTATTGGGTTTTTTTTTGGTGTATAATTAATAGCTAGCATTATTATAGATCTGACATCTTTCATTAATAACTCTGAATTTAATCTATACTCTGCCCTGCTTTCCAGCCAATTCATTTCTCCATGTAAACCTTTTTGAATAAATTCTGAATAATTTTTGGTAACATGAGACGGCAGTTGGGGTTTAGAAATTCTTATATCATCAAAACCAAGCTCTCTAGCTTTTTTGATTAAATTAAGCTTAAGGTCAGTATTCTTCTTCAATATCACCTCTATTCCATTCTTCTTCAAATTTATTTGCGAATTTATCTAAACTATTATCTTTAATAGCAAAGCGTATCTTTGACATTAAATCCTGGTAGAAAGATATATTGTGCCATGTAAGTAGAATTGAACCAAGGATCTCATTGGATTTTACTAAATGATTCAGGTAGGCTCTACTATAATTTCTAGAAGCATCACAGTCTATACTCTCATCAAGTGGCCGAGGGTCCTTACTGTGTCTTGAGTTTCTAATATTAATTGTACCAAACCTAGTAAATGCCTTCCCAGTCCTACCTAACCTTGTTGGTAAAACACAATCAAACATATCTACACCTCTTTTTACTGCACCTAAAATATCCAGAGGCATACCTACTCCCATAAGGTATCTAGGTTTTTCCTGTGGCAAAAATCTTATACTTTCCTCGGTAATTTTAAGCATTAAACTTTGCCCCTCTCCAACAGCCAATCCTCCAATCGCATAACCTTCAAATCCAATATCAATAAGGGCATTTGCAGACTCTTCTCTTAAATCATTATAAATACCTCCCTGAGTAATACCAAACAAACCATAACCTTCTCTACTCTCGTAGGATATTCTGGATCTTTTTGCCCACCTCATTGAGAGTGCCATACTTTTTGCTGCCAATTCTTTACTAATTGGAAAAGCCGGACATTCATCCAGTGGCATTGAAATTGTGGAGTCTAAGCTGCGTTGTATATTAATGACTTTTTCAGGAGTTAACTGGTGTTTACTTCCATCTATATGCGACTTAAACAAAACACCTTCTTCTGATAAATCTCTTAGCTTAGATAAAGACATTACCTGAAAGCCGCCTGAGTCTGTAAGGATAGGACCATCCCATTTCATAAAATTCCTAAGACCTTTTAACTTCTCAATGACCCCAACGCCTGGCCGAAGCATTAAGTGGTAAGTATTAGCTAAAATAATTTCTGAACCTGCTCTCTCTACCAAGTCAACAGTCATTGCTTTTACTGAACCTAATGTTCCAACTGGCATGAATACAGGTGTATTTATTTTTCCGTGGACTGTCATTAACTCGCCAAGACGAGCATTTCCATCTCTTGATCGAATATTAAAATTTAAATATTCACTCATTATTTTTCTCTATTAGACACGCATCACCATAAGAATAGAATCTATAATTGTTATCAATGGCATACTGATAGCTTTTTTTTATTGTTTTTATTCCTGCAAAAGCTGCGATAAGTACCATTAAGCTTGACCGCGGAAGATGGAAATTGGTTAAAAGCAGATCAACAACATTAAATTTATGACCAGGCATAATAAATAAATTAGTAAACTTTGATGAGGGAAGGACTATACCTTTATCATAAGATGAAGCCTCTAGTGCTCTTAAGGCTGTCGTTCCAACGGCAATTATTCTCCTACCACTTAATTTTGCATCGTTTACTCTTTTTGCAACATCCTTGTTAATATTAAAATATTCATCATGCATCTTATGTTTTCTAATATCTTTTTCATTTATACTTTTAAAGGTCCCAATGCCAATGTGAAGAGTTATAAACTCTATCGAAACTCCCATCTCTTTAATTTTCTGAATCATTTTTTTAGTAAAATGCAAGCCAGCAGTTGGTGCTGCTACGGAGCCATCTTCTGAAGCAAAAACTGTTTGGTAATCAATTATATCTTCATTATCGAACTTTCTATTTAGATAGGGAGGGATTGGCACTTGACCATTTGAGTCAAGAAAATCCTTAAAGCTATTCTTATCAGTAAAAAACTCTAATATTGGAAAATTATATTTAGTTCGACCTATTACTTTTGCATACGAAGTTGTAGAAAAAATAATAATATCATTATTACTCAGGATTTTAGTTGGCTTAGCCAAAACTTCCCAGATATTTTCTTCAATTCGAGAATGAATAAGTATTTCTATTTTTTTTTTGTTAACTTTTCCAAATATTCTTGCCGGTAGTACTCGAGTATTATTAAAAACTAATACATCATCTTTTTTCAATATTTGTGGTAGTTGGTAAATATAATTATCTGTAATTGATTGCCCCTTAACGTGCATAAGCTTAGCCGAGTCGCGCGGCCGAGCGGGCTTCTTGGCAATTCTTTCTGAAGGGAGATTATAATCAAATTCGTCAATAAGCATTATAGGTATTAAATATCAATTATATAAAAAATAAAATATGCATATCATATGATATTTTTTTTGTCTAAAACAGGCTTATTAAAGTATAAAAGATTAAGATGTTATGATAGCATAATAAAGAAAGGTTTATTTTCATGTCATGGTTTTATAATAAAATCAGCACGGTATTTAATGCCACTCTGGCAGCTATTGGGGGTTTATTTGCTTCTCAAATTGACTCCTTTTCCTCGCAATACCTGCAGCGTCTTGGCGGACATCTAGAAGAAGCAACCTCAAATCTAGAGAGGATTATTACTAGTTTATTATACCAGGATATGGACAATTCTGTTCGCAGAGTATTAGAGCTAGAGG
>MDSZ01156747.1_pt1 | contig 21210 bp, 21 predicted proteins | sample 811201 | NCBI WGS metagenome assembly MDSZ01 (sample SAMN05326647, study PRJNA326480) | marine metagenome | isolation source: seawater | place: Indian Ocean: North | collected 2010 | reverse complement strand
CATAAATATTCATTAATTTATTTTTATAATTAATATAAATAATACATTGTGATATATTTACTAAATTATAAATATCAATTAGAGTGTCATATTTCCATTCTTCATTTATAATTACTTTGAATTGTTGAATACCTTCAAGAGTAACATCTTTATTTTCAACTAAAATTGTTTCAGGATTATTTAAAAATCTATCACTCAACTCTAAAGTTCTTTCAGTTTTAGTGGCACTAAATAAACAAATTTGTGTGGTTTTTGGAATATATTTAATAATATTATATATATTATCTTGGAATCCACCTGATAACATTTCATCTGCTTCATCAAATACTAATAATTTAATATTTTGAGTAAATAAATATCTTTTATTAATCATATCTAAAACACGTCCTGGTGTTCCAATTATAATTTGAGGTTCTTTTTGTAAATCTTTTTTACATTCATCTAAACTAGTTTTTCCAACAACTTTCATAATAGACACATCCATATATTGACTGAGTGATTTCATTACATCATAATTCTGATTAACCAATTCATATGTTGGATTAAGAATTAATACTTGTGTTTTTTTAAGACCAATATCTAATAAATTAAGAGAACCGATGGTAAAAGCACCTGTTTTACCTGTTCCTGATTGTGCCTGTGCAATTAAATCTTTTTTAGAATTAATAATAGGTAATGCCTTACATTGTATATCTGATGGATTTTCAAATCCATATGAATAAATTCCTCTAAGTAAATTATCATTTAAATTAAAATCGTCAAAACTCGTCATCCTTATATATTAATGATTAATTTATCTTTAATATATATTAATCATTAATATTTAACATTTTCTTAATACCTTCAATATCGGCACCTTTAAGAGAATTAATACATTCTTTATTTTTTATTAAATAAAATGATGGTACAGATTCCACTTTAAATATTTCACATATTTTTTCATTATCATCATTATCAATTTGTATTTTATATATTTGTATTAAATCTTTATTAAGTTTGGATGCTAATTCTTCAAGTTGTGGATAAATACGTTTACATGGTCCACACCACGATGCTGTAAAAAAAAGTAAAATATATTTATCTGATTCTATATTTTGTTTGAATTGATCAAAACCATCAATTTGTTCCATTATACAATATAAATATTTTATTCTATTAATTTTGACCTAATTGGATGGTTATTAGATATAAATGTCAACTTGTGTCTTAAATTTCTTTGTAATCCTACTAATATTATAGCAATAATTAAATCTAAAATATATTTAAACTTATCATACTTTACATTAATATTAATATATTTTAAATAATAATAAATAATATAATTATGTAATAAATAAATAAATAAACATATAATTATTAAATGTAAAAATATATATAATATTAATTTTTTAAAACTAATATATTTTTCTGATTCATCTATATAAAATAAATGATCAATTATGGGAGCAATTATTAATAGCGATAAAAAACATAAAAAAACTAATAATATTAATTTTAGCAAAAAAAACATTATATAAATTTATATATATTATTTATTCAGAATAATATTCACTATCACTACTATCATTAAATTCTTTCTCTAATTCTTCAACACGTAAATCTTCATGATAAAGTTCTTGAACAAACATATTTCTATCTGAATTAATCAAATCCTGCTTTATATCAAATTGATATTCATATCTTTTACCATAAATGGGAGGTTTGGGATAGTTGAAATCTTCTGTATTTACAACACTATCCCAATAATCTTTACCATAATCTATATGCATTTCTTTACTACACAAATATGAACAAATATATTTATCGTCATTTCCTTGATTCAAATGAATAAAGAATGATCGCTTATATTGACCACATTTATCACATTTATATGTAATATCTGTAGATTCATTTTTCTTATTTGAGAGTTTATTAGCAAATGATGTCATAGTAGTTAATTAAATATTTTCAATTATAAAAATATTGAAATCAAATTTATTTGGTTGTTCTTTTTTTAGTTCTCTTTTTAGATTTTTTCTTTCGTTTATATTTAGTTCTACCTTTACCATATCTAATTTGTCGTATTTTTTCTTGTAATTTAGTCATATCATCTAGTAAGTCATCTAATTCATATATGGATAGACTATCATCATCTATTTTTTCATTAATAATCCTCAAGGCATATTTTAATTTTTGTAGTTCACCAAGATTTATACTAGACATCCCTCTCTTTCTTTTTTTTGTAAATTGTCTATGTTGTCCCCTTAATTCTTCTTGTTTTTTCATTTGTATTTTTTTTAGTTTTTCTTGTTTTTCTTGTTCTAGTTCCTCATTATCTTTAATATTATCATCTTCAATTAATAAATCAACTAAATCATGTTCAGCGGACATATATATATATATATATATATATATATATATATATATTATATATTTAAAAAAATATCAAGTATATATATTAAATTTGATTCATAAAATAAATTATTTTAAATGGATTTTAAAATGGATTTAAAAATGGATGTAGTTGATTATCTTAAAATATATTATGATACATCTCATAATATAGATGGTACATCTCATAATATAGATGATGTATTAGAAGAAATTTGTAAAGTATGTAATATTGGTATATGTGATAATAATCAAAAAATATCTGAAAAATATTATATAAAAAAAATCATTGAAGATTATTTTGATAAATTAGAACGATTTAAATTAAAACAGAATAAATTTAAAAATCTATTAAAACTTGAATTACCAGAACAACGTTCACCTGAATGGTTTGAGATGAGAAGAGATAAACTTACTGCTAGTTCATTTGCAATAGCTCTAGGTGAAGATCATTATACATCAAAATTTAAACTTATTCATGATAAACTAACTAATGCGCCTCATGTATCCAATATTCATACTGAATGGGGTACTAAATATGAAGAAATTGCCACATTATTTTATCAATTAATAACAAGGACTAATGTTATAGAATTTGGTATGATTCCTCACCCTGATTTTCCTATATTTGGCGCATCACCTGATGGTATTTGTGATGACTCAGGACCAATGGAATATACTGCTCGTATGTTAGAGATTAAGTGTCCCACTCGAAGAGAATTTTGGAAGAAATCTAATAAATCTAAATGGATGCCTCATCATTATTGGATGCAAATGCAAGGACAAATGGAAGTATGTGATTTAGATGAATGTGATTTCTTACAAGTCAAATTAGAAGAATATAAAGATGAAAATGAATACAAAGAAGATATATTAGATATGACTAAACCATTAACTCATTCATATCCCGATGTGTATGGATATGACAAAACTATTAATGGTAAGACTAAAGATAATTTGCCAAAAGGGTGTACAATCAGTTATAAAAAAAATGGAGAAGATAAATTATCATATTTATATCCTAAATTACTTTTATCATATGATGAATCTATGGAATGGATACAACAAAATATTAAAACAGGTATAGATATTCAAGAAATTAAATGGTGGAAAATTACAAGATATGAAATTGATCTTGTATTAAGAGATAAAGAATGGTGGTTGAGTGTTGTTCCTAAAGTAATGTCATTTTATGATCATTATATTTATTATAAAGATCATATAGATGAATTAGAAAAAAAAGTAATGAAAACAAATAAAGAATTTAATATTCCAGTATCAACTCCTGCTCCTGATTTTGTATTGTGTGGGTCTTCCGATGAAGATATTGATAAAAAATCTAATATTAATAATAATAATAATTATAATAATACATATGTTAATATTGATTTACCAGAATTTGCTTTATAATTTAGATATTTCTTTATAAATTATTTAAAATACAATATCTTTATCACTATTACTGTTAATATATTGATCTACTGATGTATATCCACTTTTTATTAGAATATTATTAATCATTTCAATACGTTTAACTGCCTTAGCGTTATTCATTTTTTCTTCCATTTTTAGATCTTTATAAATCTTATCTTCTAAACGATTAATAACACTTTCTCTATAATCACATTTATCTTTCTTAATAGATTTAATTTTTTTCTTTTCATTATATTTATTTTGAATTTCTTTATATTTTACTTCAGACTTAATATGTCCAATATGATAGAATTTAGAATATGCTGATTTAATATTTTCTGATTCAGTAGAGTTCATTTCAGAATAATATTTATCAACTTTTTCATTAAAATCTTCAGGTGACATATCTCTTTTATAAAACTCTTCAAACTTTGACCTAAGGATTTGATATTGATTTCTTTCATTATAAACAATATTCTTATGTTTTTTATCAAAACCATTATTATTTTTCATAGAAGTATGATATTTATCTTGTTGATTTTCAGAGTATTTCTTAAATTTGGGTGAAGGATAAAGTGTAATACCAGGATAACCTTTAACATTATTCTTATTCTTATTTTTCATGTGTTTTTTCTTTTTATATCCACGAAGAATTTGGTTAGTCATTTGAGGAGTTGCGTGAAATTTTGTAACCATTTGTATTTATATTTGTTTTATTTTTAAATGTTTGAATCAAATTTTTTACATAATTAAATTTGATGTTAATGTCATATATATATATAAATAAATGGGTATTACAGAAAATATTGATGAATTTGTATCAAAGTATCATAATTATCAACAAAAATATAAAAATATATGGATATGTCCAAGTAATGAAAATAATTTGGAAAAGACTATTAAAAATAAATATAATGGAGAGTATATTTGGGCATTTAATTCTAATAGAGAAAAGTCTTATAATGAAATGGAGATTAATGATATATGTTTATTCGGTAATTTGAGGAAAAATGGTGGATTTAATTATTTAGGTATTGTCAAAGGGAAAAAAATATTAGAATATATTGATGATGAATGGCCATTTAAATCTCCATCAGGTACTCATTGGAAATATGCCTTTACATTGGATATACATAAAATAGATTTATCACCCCAAAAAGCTCGTTATTTACGTGGATGGAAGAATAATCAAAGTTGGCAATCTCAAACAAAATTAACAAATGATACAAACAAGATGAATTTTGTTAATTATTTAAATACTTTAAATTTGATTTATATTTAAAGAGATATTATAATTATTAATTGATACTTAAGTATGAATTCTTTAAGGATATCAACTATGACTGCTTGTGCTGAAATTGAATCTAACATCAATCTTTCAGAGTTATATAAATGTACAGAATTATCTGATTTTATTAAATATGTTGAACATGGTGATAATAATTACAAAGGTTTTGCTAAAAAAAATACTAAAAAAAAAAGAAAACAAAAATTAAAGAAAACATTCTTTAATCAAGTAACTATTCATTGTTTCTATGATGATAAATTAATAAATATTAAATTCTTTAATAATGGAAAAATACAAATGACAGGTATAAAATATGAAGAACAAGGAAAAAATTTATATAATAAACTTTATAATTATTTTAAAGATTATAAAGACACATTTGATGGAGAACTTAATTTAGTTAATTATAGAATAGTATTAATTAATAGTGATTTCTCACTGGGCAAAGATGTTGATAGAGATCTTTTACAAAATAAATTACTTGATAATAATTATTATTCTACATATGAACCATGTGTATATCCAGGTGTAAATATTAAATATTATTTTAATGATAATAATTCAAATGGTATATGTAATTGTAGATCAATATGTAATGGTAAAGGATGTGGTTCCGGTGATGGTGATTGTAAAAGAGTAACTATAGCAGTATTTAAAGAAGGTAATACGATAATAACTGGTGCTAAAACAAGGTCTCAACTAATAACTTGTAAAAATTTCATTACAGATTTTATTAATAATAAAATATAATTATATATATATGTGTCTACTTTATTTAATAGCAATTATTATAATATTATTAATGTTTTATAAATTAATTAATAATAACAATAATAATAATAACAATAATAATAATAATATTTTTTTTAAACCTAAATGTTTTGAGACTATTGAAGGAAATATATCTCAATCAGATTTTAGTAATCCTAAACAAATGTTTTTAAAAGCTATAAATGATATTAAATTATCAGATAAAATTATATTAAATAATATTGTTTCTAAATGTTACATGGATAAAAATACAATAGAATCTTCATTAAATATAAAAGTTAATAATATATTAAAAAATACTATATCTGAAATGAATAAAATATTAAATGAAGATGAATATTTTATTAAAGACTTAGAAGGGTTATATATAATTAAAGATGATAAAGAAAATTTTAGATTAATTATTAGTTCTTTTATATATGATATAAAAAATTATTATCAAATTAAATTTATAATGGATATTGTGTTTATTAATGGTGAATATTATCTTAATTTTATGAATATAGATGAAAGAGCAACAAATAATCTTATTAATAGATATGATATCAGAGATATTGATCATCAAGCAAATGGTTTATTATTAAGTTATGATATGGTAAATGAAGATTTAGAGAGTATATTAAATGAACATTATAAACAAAATAATAATATATTAGATTTTACTAATAATAATAAAAATGAATATAAATTTATGAAATTGAGTGATTTAAGTAAATATTATTTACCAGACGGAGTATCTAATTTATTTTCACCTATGTTTTGTGAAAAGAATTCAGATAATTGGGGAACAGATGGTGTACCATTTAAAAATAGAAATTTACCTGATACTTGTATAGCAAATAATAATTCTATAACTCAAATATTAAATGAACCATATGATGCCCCTGGTGTTTTATATGGAGATAAAACAAGTGAATATTCTTGGTTATTTAATTTATTCGCAAATCCAGGGACAGTTGCAAGAAACTGGACATCATGATGTATTTGCAGTAATTTTATTTATAAATTTAGTAATTTGTCCCTTAGGTATTTTCCCACCAAAATAAATATCAATATCATAAACCAGTCCCTCTTTATTAATTTTATCCCATTCCATCATATTTGGTGGGTGGATTTTTTGTCCATGTTTAACACCTTCAATTATATTATAATATAACATTAATATTAATAAAAATATAGATATCCAAAAAACTATTTTTAAATATCTAAGGACATCAAATACAGAATAATAAATATTGTAAAGAGGTATAATGACCCATTCATTTAAAATATTAAAAGGAGATAATTCTATTTCTGGTAAACAATTATGATGCTCAGGTTTCAGACTATTATTAAATTGTCTTTCTTTATCAAAAAATAATTTTGTGGTTTGCCAATGTGTTACATTTTTAAAATTATTCTTAACATTGATATCTTTATTCATCATTAATTTACATGGATATTTTTCTCCATCTTTTGTTATATATGAAGTATCACACATAATTTGATTTGTAATATCAGACTCCCCTTCAGTATTAGTACATATCTTAATATTATTATCATCTGGATCTTTTAATTTTACTTCTCTTTCACATGTATTTTCATCATTATCATCACATTTTCTACTTTCAGTATATTTACATACAGGAATATTTGCAACATATTTTTCAAAATAACCTTCTAATATATTAGGAAATATATAATCTGGAACAGAACCTTTATCACCACATGGTTCATATGCTTCACAAGGTTCATATTCTTTTTCTTTCCACTGACACGGAAATTTTCCACCTCCAATTTGGACATATGATTGATTACAATTTTCTTGTGAAACCTCTGTTTCAGGGTTATTATTCGTAACACATTTATTATTACCAGATAAAGAATATAATCTTTGTTCAGGTGGACAAATATTTTCGGAATCTTCATCTTCACCAGAATCTACACATAAATTTTGTGTTTTATAACATCCAAATACAGGAGGTGTTTCAGTAAAAGCTGGAACATCATTACAATTATCAACACTTTTTGAATTACATACAGCACATTGATTATAATTTTCATTAAAACCTCTGACCTCTCTAAAACCAAGACCATTAGTTCTTCCTACTCTATATTTTAGAAACTCAGAAGTTATGGCATCCTGTTCTCTCATTGGAGTTAATGTTACATTATCCCCACATCCATTTATGTTATTTTGTCCATCACCTGGATCAGCACGTTGTTTATCAGGTATTTCAGCGGCAAATCCAGGTTTGTATGCCCACCCATCTACAATAGATCCATCATGCGATAAAGCTCTCCAAGTGCGGTTTGCACCACTTATATAACCTTGAACCCATTTCCCATACTTGGAATTAAAATAATAATCTAATTGTTTTCCATGAAGATCTTCCTTCCAATTAAATTCCTTCATTCTTTGCCCTAATTTCCACGCACAATTTGCCGTGGCAGCAGGGATTGCGTCAGATTCACCTTCATCACAATATATATCAGGTTTTACTCCACATACTCCATTTCTAGATGGATCATCGGGTTCCATATCTGGATAATTTTCTTTAAGATTTTGCTTCCATGCCTTATTTTCTGATATTGGTTTTTCATCACCATTTTCGTCAATGTATGTTGATGCGCAAAATCCTTTCCAACCAAACTTAGGATGAGTTGCTAAACATGGTGATGAAAATTGTGTACCAGAGGGTGGTCCATACTGATCACCAGGGAAATTACTTCTACGAGCATCTATTCGATAAGAATCAGCATCAGGGTCACAAGGTTCATTTAAATTACCTCTTTTTTCAAATTCTTCTATATCCCATTGACAACGCATTTTACCTTCTTCCGTTGATGTCAATTGGTGTGTTGAATTACATTCTTCTTCTTCATCTAGTAGAGTACAACTAGTTACAGACGCATTTGGACATTTTTCTATGTATTTTTTACCTACAGATGATAATACTGGTGATTTATCTTCAAAATCTAATGATTTTTGAGCATCAACTACATTATAATCAGGACATTCACCTTGATTTAAACAACATTCTAAATATTTATTTGGAGCAGTCCCATATCCAATACCTTTATGTATAGAAGGCGCTATAAATTTAAATGCTTCAGTTCTCTGATTAATTATTTTATTAACTGGTGCAGTTTGACAATCAAAATCAGATCTACACAATTCTTTTCCTTCAGAACCTTCTGCCCATAATGTATAATCTGTTGCATAACCACCATGACAACCTGTCTCAATTGTATTAATACCACCAAATTTATCTCCACAACTTCCTAATTCTATATTAAATGGTCCTGCTGCCAGTTCATCACATTTAAAAAAATCAGGTAAACCTAATATGCCTATTATCCCCTTATATATTAATTTAAATGGCATAAATTCAGGTAAAAATGCTATTTTAGGTATCCCTATATTATTCATAATGAAACAAACGATACTTTTAATAGTATTCAGTATTGGTATAATTAAAGGTAATGCTATAAATTTAAATAACAAATAACTACATATTATCCCTATTATAAATAATATATTTCCTTCTAATATTATCATAATATGATGAGCAATAACATAGAATATTTTTCGTATTATTTCTGTAATACTTACAGCACCTGTTCTTATCCTTTCATAATTTAATATACTAATTATTTTATACCAATTAAATATACTATTTTCACCTGTAATTGCTGCTTTAAAATCTTTTATAGATTGTGCAGTAGGTGCATCTCCAAATGCACCTACTCCCTCTGTTCCAAATAATTCTCTTTTAAATTCATTTAAAAGTGAAGGAACATTTACCATTATTTATATATATATTATATTATTATATTTTTATTAATACAATAGTTCAACCAAGATTTAGGTATTTTATCTAATTCATAATATTTATATATACCATTCATATAATGTGTATTTGAATAATTAGATTCTTGATTTTGAATAGATTTTTTATATTCTTTATCATTTAAATATCTATATAAATAAAATAATATATCAGTTGTTTCTGATTCAGGATGTAAATATTTTAGCATTATTTGTTTTCCTACATCTAATAAATATATTATAGATAACCAATCATAATTTGTACATAATACATGATACATATAATTTGAATATAATTTATAATATTCTGATTTCATTCTATTTTTACTATGTGTATAACACATCCCATAATTCATTAATATAGATTTATTCTTACAACGTAATCCGGATTTTGTTTTACATACACATCTTATATTACCAACACCTCCATGACACATCGCTAATATGTTTTTTTTGTGATCATTAAATGGTTTAGATATATCTGTATTCATTTTTCTACAAAGAGGACAATTTACAAAAAAATTATGATTTTTATAGACTAATTTTTTAAAACAATTAAAATGAAATTTATGATTACAACTTAAAGTCTTTATAGTATGTTCTGGTTTTATATCATCTAAACATATAGAACAAGTGTTCATTCTTCTTCATTAATATAGTTTATATATACTTAAATAAATTTGATTTAAAAATATTATGATATATAATAACAAATATGATTCGCAACTTTATTCGTCAATCACGACCATGGACTCAGAATACATCACCCTTATTGGGAAGATGGAATCGTGGAGATAATATTGATAGAAAAGTTGATCTTGCCAATATAGATAATTGTGGAGATCGTGTATGTGGAGATCTTCTACCATATATTGAAGTGTTTGATAAACGATGGAATAAAATAATATCTCCTAAAGAATTTAATGAACAATTAGACAAGATTAAAAATAATAATTATGAAAATATTGATTCACACAATAATACTATTTATCATCCATCACTTAAAACAAATTACAATTATTCAATCCGAACGATTGTTGATGATTATAATAAACGATGGAATGCAAAATTGACAGTAGAAGAATATCTTAAAAATTTCACTCGCAAACATCGTGGTGCTTGTTAATAATATCAAATTTCACTTATCCTTCTATTTTAAAATGTCTTTGACAAAAATTAAAACCTATCTTACAATTTTTTCCACACATTTCACCTTTATTTTTACCCGATTTTAAAATACTTTGACACATTATTGTTTCTATTGGTTCTTCAGGAACAATGTGAATAAATGGATTAATTTTTTTTATTCCGTTCACTACAGGTAATTTCATATTAGATTTGGCACATAAAGGACATTTTCTATATCTATCATTTTTTAATGTATTAAATATACATTCATAATGATATTTTGATTTACAAGAACAATCTAATTCTACTACATAATGCTCATTTAAATTTTCTCCACAGATTGTACAACTCATTTATTAATTATTATTAATCAATTTTTAAATCATTTATAATTAAATTTGATATATTAATGTATATATAAATAATAATATGATATATAATCAATCTATCCATTCTAAAGATATCAATATTAAAAAATTACTTAAATATTCAGATAATTATACTTTAATACCAATTAAATATAATAATAATGATCTTCTTATACAGACACCAAAAATGTATATCCCATTCGGTGAGAAAACACTTTATGATAAAAAATATCTAGATTTGTCATTTCAAAATATAATGAATGATAAGAATATTGAATTATTTTATCATAATTTAATGATAATACATGGTAAAGTGTCAAAATTATTTCATGAATATAATATTGATGATTTAATTAAAACGTATAATAATACTGATTTACTACGTTTAAAAATTACTAAAAATATTTTAAATTATGATCATAATCAAAATATTATAGATAAAATTATAAATAATACATATGGATATTTTATAATTTATCTTAAAGGATTATGGTTAAATAAAGAAGGAAATATTTATTATTACTGGGAATTATTACAATCAAAAATTGATGTACCTTTATATTTATCAGAATATAGTTTTATAGATGATTATCCTACTAAAGGTAAAGGATATAAAGGTAAAGGTAAAAGTATTCCTCCTCCACCACCTCCACCTCAATTAATCCAACCAAAACCATTAACAAAATATGATAAAATGATAAAAATGGGTGTTCCAACAAATGCCGTTGAAAATAAGAAAAAAATTGATAGTAAAATCCGTGTAGAAGATTTACAGTCAATCACTTTAAAGAAAACAGTCATAAATGATAATAATAAAAAAGAAGAAAAAGATAATATCCCATATATGATTGAATTATTAAGTAAATTATCTAAATTAAAACAATTTAATTTATAATATAATATAATATATATATGAATAATTCAAATATATCAGAGTTTATTAAACAAATATATAATAAATCAAATAAAAAAACACCAAGAAAGATAAAGAGAAATAAAACTAAACGCAAATCTAAAAAAAGATCTAAAAAAATAAAATCTAAGTATTCAAATAAAAAATCATTATCAATTCTTCCTGCTAGATATAGTTATTATATGTAAATTTTTTATAATATATAGTATATGAGTTATTCATCTATCGGATTATATTATAAAAATACTAAATCTAATATTAAAAAGAAAAAAACATTTAAGAAAAATACAAAAAAAAAATATAAAACAATAAAATTTTCAAAATTTTTAAATTAAAATATCATAAAAAAAATATTTTAAATAAATATGGATAACTTATTTTTAGATGAATTAGCTGATCCTATTAATCTTGGTAATATTAAGGAAATACAAATTAATAATAATAATAATATATTTCATTCAAATGATAATATTGTAGGAGAAATTGAAGATTATGATTTAAATCCAGAAGCTATTATTCATAAACAAGAAAACATATCACAAAATACAAATAACCCTTCCATATATGATATAGGTAGTTTATTTTCTAGAAATATTATTTATAAAAATATTATTTTAAGTAATATTGAACATAATAAATATGATAAAAATAGTAATAAAATAATATATAATCTAAGTGATAGTTATAGTAATATTTATTATTTTAAAAATGTTATAGGATTTAGATTATCTGAATTTATAATGAATATGCCCATATTAAATATAAATAATGAATTATATTTTTATAACCACACTAATTCCATTGATAAATCTATTAGTAATTCTGTTGTAACAATAAATAAAGGATATTATACAATATATACATTATTAAACGAAATAAATACACAAATTTCTACTAATGCTAGTGGAACATTTACATATAATAATACATCTAATATTGTATCTTGGAATTCGACAAATGCATCTAATATTGAAATAAGTCAAGATGTAAATGGTTTATTATCTATATTAGGTTTTGATAATAATACTTTACATCTTGCAACAGATCAAAATGCTTCACATAATCCAAATCTACTTGTTGGTAGTTTTATAGATATATCAATTGAAGAAATACCGATAGAAGCATGTAAACAAACATGTATGGGAAAAAATATTATATCTAGAATACCTTTACTGACAAATACAAATAATAGTATTATTTATTATGATAATAAAAGATTTAATTGTAATTATGAAGCAAATAATTTATTTTTTCCTAAATCATTAAATAAATTATCTATTTCATTATTTATTGATAATAAAGAATTTAATTTAAGTAATTTAGATTATTCATTTGAATTTGAATTGACTATATTAAATAGATAATTATTTAATTGATAATTTTTTGGGCGATATTGGTATAATTTTCTCTTTAATTTTAACATATACTTTATTTTCTTTTTCATTTATACTATCAACTATACCAATCTTTTCCTTATTTTTATACATAAAAGATACTTTCATATCTTTTTTAAATTTAGATATTCCTTTAATAGGTTCGGGTTCTTTATCTGGTTCAGGTTCTTTATCTGGTCTAGGTTCTTTATCTGGTTCTGGTTCTTTATCTGGTTCTTTATCTGGTTCAGGTTCTTTAACAGGTTCAGGTTCTTTATCTGGTTTAGGTTCTTTATCTGGTTTAGGTTCTTTAACAGGTTCAGGTTCTTTATCTGGTTCAGATATTATTTTTAATCTAGATATTGGTAATGTTATAGTTTTCTTTCCAACTTTAACTTCAACTTTTGTTTTTAATGTTGGATCTATTTTAGATATTTTACCCACTTTAGTTTTTCCTTTAAATTCGAAAGATACCGTCATATCAACTTCAAAATCTTGTAATTTAACTTTATTCTTAACTTTTCTTTTTCTTGAAACTTCTACTATATCAAGATAACCTATTTTAATAATAGGTTCTGATTCTATATAATATTTTTTAATATTATCCATATTTTCTTTAATTTCTCTATATATATTATTCATTTCATTATTTTTATCAATATATGTTTTCATTAATAATTTTTTTTCATCACTAGTTAAAGAAATATTTTTTAAATTATCTCTAATATCTTGATTTTCTTGTTTTAATCTAAGTATTTCTTTATATTTTTCACTTATAATTCTTGAATTATTTTTTTTATATATTTCATAATATTTATCTTTTATTTCGTTAATTTGTTTATTATTATTTTCAACTAAATCTCTATTATCTTTTAAAAATTGTGAATCAACTTTAATATATTTATTAATTATATCCCAATTAATAACTTTTTCTAATTCGGATTTTAATAATTTTATTTCTTTATCTTTATAAATATATTTAGGTAATATAATTTCTATTTTTTTACCACATTTACCTTTATCACCACAACTTAGAATAATTTCTTTTTCATTTTCAATATATAATTTATCATCTTTACAATCTTCACATTTTTTAAATTTATCTATATTTGAAAGATAAAAATTTTTGCTTTGATAAAAATTTTCAATTAATTCCAAATATCTTTGATAATTTTCATCCATTAGTAATTTATTATATTATTATATAAGTTTTTAATTTTATTTTCGTATAATAATTTATTATATTTTTTATATTTATTTCTTTTATATAAAATATAAACAAATATTAATATAATAAATATAAATATTATATTTATTAAAAACATATCAATGGGTTTTTTTTTGATGATATTTGGTTTAATATCTTTAACATGAATATTTTTATTCATATCTGTAAAAAAATTAACTATTTTAGTATCAGTCAAATTAGGTTTATTCATATAATATATAAAAAAAAATATACAAATTTATAATATTTAAACAAATTTATTTGAGTTTGATATTAAATAAACATATAATACAATACTAGAAACCATTACTACAAGCCACACCGGATATAATGTATGTTTTGGTCCTGTACCAAATTGTTTAAAATCCCCATCTTTATCAAACATTAAATGAGGTTTTCTCATATATAAAACAACAGATAAAATAATTATAAAACATATTGTAATAAATACATTTCTATCGATATCAATAATCATTTATATATTAATATATAATATTTTATTTACATATACATATACATAGGTGGTAGCCCAGAACTATTAAGTTTTAAGAAATTATCTATGTCATCTCTTTTAATTGTATAAGGTAATTTAAATTCTTTAATCTTAAAATTTAAATCAACATTTTCTGTATCACCTGTTAAATAATAGATATTTACTTTACTAATAATATTTTCTATACACCTTTTTAGATTTCTAACACCTTCTTCCTTACAAGTATATTTACTAATAATATATTCAAGTATTTCATCAGTAATTATAATTTCATCTCGTTTGAATAAATATGTATCATATAATTCCGGAATTATATATTCATTACAAATTTTAATTTTTTCTTTTGTATCGTATCCTTTTGTATTTATTACATACATTCTATCTTTAAGAATTCGATTAATCTTTGATTCATCATTAAATGAGAATATAAATAATACTTTAGATAGGTCAATATTAATTCCAGGGTAATAATTATCTTGAAATAATGAGTTTTGTGATGGGTCGGTTAGATGTGTAAGCATATGAATAATTTCTTCACCTTTATATGTTTCACTTACTTTGTCTAATTCATCAAAATAGATAACAGGATTCATACATTTACTTTGCATGATAATATCTAAAATTCTTCCCCAATGTGATCCTTCATATGTATATGAATGACCTTCAAATAGTGAAGAATCTGACTGACCACCCAGAGCAATAAAATGAAATGGACGACCAATTGCTTTAGATATGCCTTCTTTAACTAATGTTGTTTTACCATTACCCATTGGTCCCTGTAAAGCAAGAACATTTCCTTGTGATAAAGGATTCTTAATCCATTTACCTATGACCTGAAGAATATGTGTTTTAGCATCTATATGACCATAAATAGATGTATCAAGTATCTTCTTAGTATTTAATATAAATTCTCTTTTTTCATCAAGAGTATTATCATTTGTCACAGGTAAAGATACATATTTATTAAACGGAATTGATATTAAACCATTTATCCAGGTATCCATTTTAGAATGTTCACCAGATGAAACATCCATTTCTGATAATTTTTCAATATTTCTTATTGCTATAGCTTTTGTACTAATATCCATATCAGAATTTAGAATTTTGAATTTTAAAGGCATATGTAAATCATTTATTTCATTAACTTTTTTTATTTGTTCTAGTAATTTTTCTTTTTTATCTGATTCTAATTTATGGAAATAATTAATATTTTCATCTTCATTAAATTCAAGATTATCTTCAATTTCCATATATTTTTCATCTAATTCATCATAATCAGAAACATCAGAATCATCTGATTCATCAGATTCATTACCATCTTCATCCAAAGGTGATCCATCTGATACTTCTTCTTCAACTTCTTCAGATTCTTCTGATATTTCTTCTGAATCTTCTGAATCTTCTATAGATAATTCTACTTCTTCTGATTCTTTAGCGTCTTTATTTTTAGGGCTTGATATTATATATAATTGTTGAGGGACAGGATGTTTATTATAATGTTGTTCCATCATAATTTTCATAAAATCACTAATATTAAGTGAATAATTTTTTTTTCTTTTTTTTCTTTTCTTTTTAATTTTTTTATCATATGAGTAATCGATTAAACCTTTAATATTACCATGTTCATCTACATCATCATCATCATTATTATTATCATTATCATTGGGTGGAGGATTATTAATGGGGTCCTGTATTTGTTCTTGTTTAGGCATAGAACTCTTTTTAAGACGAGTTACCATTGGATGTTTATTCATATTTATAATTATAATAATTTAATTTTTAAATCAAATTTAAATATATATAATTAAATTTGATTTAAAAATTAGATTATTATAATATAATATTATATATATGTCCTTTGAACCTGAAATTAAAACTGTGCAAAGTGTTCAGTTTAGTATTTTAAGTTCTAACGAAGTTAGAAATAGATCTGTAGTTGAAATAACTAAACATGAAACATATGATAAAGAAGTCCCTGTCGTTAAAGGTTTATTTGATATCAGGATGGGGACAACTGAAATGGGATCTATCTGCGGAACATGTAATCAAGACAATATAAATTGTCCTGGACATTTTGGACATATTGAATTATGTCGTCCAGTATATCATTATCATTTAATTGAATATATTCCAAAAATATTATCTTGTATTTGTTTAAATTGTTCTAAATTATTAATTAATAAAGAAGAAGATATTATAAAAAATATTCTTAAAAAACCACCCAAAACAAGATTTAATGAATTATATAATATATCACAAAAAATCAAAAGATGTGGTGATGAAAATGTTGATGGTTGTGGATATAAACAACCAGATAAATATAAAATTTCTCCAATGGAAGGGATTCAAGCGATTTATAAAAAAATTGCTCTGGAAGGAGTAAATTCTAATGATATAAAAACACAACTATTACAAATCGAGCAAGTTAAGACTTCTTTTGAAAAAATTACAGATGAAGATTGTAAATATTTAGGATTATCTGAATTATGGTGTCGTCCAGAGTGGTTAATTTGCTCTGCTTTACCTGTTCCTCCTCCATCTGTACGTCCATCAGTTAAACAAGATAATTCCCAAAGAATGGACGATGATCTTACACATAAACTACAAGATATTATTAAAACTAATAATTTATTATCAACAAAAATTAAAAATAATAAAATAGATGAAATTAATAATTGGACTAATGTTTTACAATATCATATAGCGACATTAGTCGATAATGAATTATCTAGTGGTATTAAACCTAGTGCTCATCGTTCTGGTAGACCTCTTAAATCAATCAGACAAAGATTAAAAGGAAAAGAAGGTCGTATAAGAAATAATCTTATGGGAAAACGTGTTGATTTCTCTGCTCGCAGTGTTATTACACCTGATCCTAATATTGATCTAGATGAATTAGGTGTTCCTATTAAAATAGCAAAAAATCTAACATATCCTGAAAAAGTAAATAATATAAATAAAGTATCATTAAATAATTTACTTAATAGAGGAGTTAATACATGGCCTTGTATTAAAAATATTATTAAAAAAGATAATATTAAAATAACTATAAATGATAATAATTATAATGATATAATTCTTGAAAATGGTGATATAGTTAATAGAACTATAATGGATGGTGATTATGTTCTATTTAATAGACAACCATCTCTTCACAAAATGAGTATGATGGCTCACAGAGTTAAAGTAATGAAAGGTAATACATTTAGATTAAATGTAAGTGTAACACCACCTTATAATGCTGACTTTGATGGAGATGAAATGAATATGCATGTCCCACAATCTATATCATCAATGTGTGAACTAAGAAATCTTGTATCAGTTAATTATCAAATTATATCACCAAGAGAAAATAAACCTCTTATAACTATTGTTCAAGATACATTATTAGGAATTAACAAATTTACTAAATCTGAAAAAATTAATCCAATTGATTATAATGGATATCATTATTCTGAAAATACAAATATCTATCCCATTAATAAATCAGTAGATGAATCAGAATTTATAGATAGTACTACATACCTTAATCATTCACAATTAATGAATATTATATGTAATCTTTCAACATTTAATGGTGTTATCCCAGAACCAACTATAAAGATAGATCCAAAAGGTAATGAAATTAAATTATGGTCTGGTAGAGATATTTTATCATATATATTACCTAAAAATCTTAATGTAGAGTTTAATAATAATAGTTATGATAATAATTCAGATGATCCATTTAATGATAGATTAAATAAAATTATTATAAAAAATGGTAAAATTATTTCAGGTTCATTTGATAAAGCAACATTCACTAAAACATCAAAAGGATTAATTCATACTATATATAATGATTGTGGACCTTTTGTAGCAGCAGAATTTATAAATGATTTACAAAAAATTGTATCATATTTCCTATTAATAGAAGGGTTTTCAATGGGTATTGGTGATATAATTGCAAGTGAATCTGTTAATGATGAAATTAAAGTTATAATTGATGAAAAGAAACAAATTGATGAAATTCAACAAGAAATTCATTTAAATATATTTGAGAATTATTCAGGACAAAGTAATAACGTATATTTTGAATCAAAGGTTAATGGTATTCTAAATGGTATTTTAAAGAAAACTGGTAATAAAGGTTTAGAAACCTTAGATCAAAAGAATCGTGCTATTAATATGGTTAATTCTGGATCTAAAGGTAAAGAACTTAATATTGGTCAAATGGTTTCTTGTTTGGGACAACAAAATATCGATGGACAAAGAATTCAAGATGGATTTAATGATAGAACATTACCTCATTATTATAAATATGATGATTCAGCAGAGGCAAGAGGATTTGTTGAAAATTCATTTATAAGTGGTCAAACACCTCAAGAATTCTTCTTTCATGCCATGTCAGGCAGAGAAGGTTTAATAGATACTGCTTGTAAGACAGCATCTACAGGATATATTCAAAGAAAACTTGTTAAATCGATGGAAGATATTTATGTTGATAATAATTTATCTGCTAGAGGGAGTGGTGGCAATATATATCAATTCATATATGGTGAAGATGGTATGGAATCTATATATATAGAATCCCAAAGTTTAGTTGTAACTAAACTTGATACAGATGGAATGTGTAAGAAATTTCTGTTTAGTAATGATACTAATTGGGAAAGTATATTAGAACCTGATATATATAATCAAATGATCAAAGTAAAATCTTATAATAAATCTTTAAAAGATAACTTTGAAATTTTATTGAATCATAAAATGTACTTACATTCTTTAACAGAAGATAATAATATAAATTATCCAATTGATATAAATAGAATATGTAAAAATATATGTTTACAGAAAGATAAAAAAATTAAATCTAATATTTCTCCATTAACTATCATTAAAAGAAATGAAGATCTTAAAAAACAATTATACATTACTAAAATATTTGAAAATAATAAAATTATTCATATATTAATTGATATTCATTTAAATCCCAAAATACTTATAACCGAATTTAATATACAAGAATCAGAATATGAATTAATATATAATAATATATTAACTTTGTTTGAAAAGGCTAAGATTTCTCCCGGTGAAATGGTTGGAGTTGTAGCAGCACAAAGTATTGGAGAACCTGCCACACAAATGACATTAAATACATTCCATTTTGCTGGTGTTTCTGCTAAATCAAATGTTACACGTGGTATTCCCAGATTAACAGAATTACTTCATATTAGTAAAAATATTAGATCTCCATCAACCAAAATATTCTTAAAAGATGAATTTAATAATGATAGAAATAAATCTACATATGTTAAAAATAAATTAGAATATGTTCTATTAAAAGATATTATAAAAAATAATCAAATATATTTTGATCCATCAAACTCAATATTTGATACACTAATAGATGAAGATAAAGATATGTTAAAGATATATCAAGAATTTAGTGAAATTCAAAATATAGATTATGAAAAGAAATGTCCATGGATTATTAGATTTGTATTTGATAGAACCATATTACTGGAAAATAATATTGTAATGGATGATATTTATTTAGCATTTATGAGATATGAAAATAATGATAATATAAGTTATTATTTATCTGATGATAATTCAAAAGAATTAATAGCAAGAATATTAATAAATGGTGTTCAAGATGGTTCTGAAAAAGAAAATGGTTTATATGATCAAACTAATATTATATCAGTATTCAAAAATATAATGGATGATTTAATGAATAAAGTTGTCATTAAAGGTATTAAAGGTATTACAAATTTAATTGTTACTGAACATTCTAATAAATCTTATCAAATAGATAGTGGTAAATATGAATCAACTCAAGAATTTATAATTGAAACAGATGGTATTAATCTTTATGAAATATTTAATTCAAAATATGTCAATTATGTAAATACTATTTCAAATGATATTATTGAAATCTATGAATCTCTTGGAATTGAGGCTGCAAGAAATATTCTAATAGAAGAAATTAGTTCTGTTTGTGATGATGCTGGTGAATATATAAATAGTAGACATATTGAATTACTTGTTGATGTTATGACAAATAAAGGTCAT
>MDSZ01215540.1_pt1 | contig 21218 bp, 18 predicted proteins | sample 811201 | NCBI WGS metagenome assembly MDSZ01 (sample SAMN05326647, study PRJNA326480) | marine metagenome | isolation source: seawater | place: Indian Ocean: North | collected 2010 | reverse complement strand
ATTCGACTGTCACTAGTGTTTTCGAGCAGTGATTTAATTTTCTACCAAATGCATTGTGAAATTTTGATAAAACTTCATTTATTTCTCTTCCATAATTTTGTTCTATTGTGTCTTATTTTTTAATTCTGCTCCAGTGTTTTAAAAAGATGTAATTGCGAAAGTTTTAAAGCATAACGTTCACAAAGAATTTGTTCTTTTGAGGATATATCAATGCTTACATCGGTTCCATCTTCTATAAACCCTAATTTAACAAGAATCTTTTTTGATACCATGTTGTTTGGATAAACCTTAGCAAATACCTGTGCATCCGATTCTATATTTCTTATATATTTTAAAATTCCTAGACATGCCTCGGTTGCATATCCATTTCCCCAATATAATTTTCCAATCCAATAACCAAGTTCAAATATTTTTGTATCTTGCTCAGTTAAAGCAACTCCACCAATTAACTCATCCTTAGAAAAAATATTTAGAGCATATGGTTTTGTTTTCACTGCTCCAATCCACCAATCGGCATCAGTTTCTTTGTAGGGAAAAGGAACATTGCTCATCATAGATGCAACACTTTCATCACCTAACAAGTCGATAAGGGATTGCTTATATGTTGGTTCTATATGCCTTAAAACAAGTCTTGTTGTTTTTATTTCTATCATATTGTTGTATAAATTTTGCTGTTCTTTTTGACCAACTGAGAAATCTCTCTTTATTCAACAGTAACGGACTTTGCTAAGTTTTTAGGTTGATCAACATCAGTGCCTTTAGAAACAGCTGCAAAATAGGCTAATAATTGAATTGGAACAGCTGCAATAATTGGTGTCAAAATTGGATGCAAATGGGGAACTTTAATAATTTTATCTGCAAAATCCAAGTCTATTTCCAATTCTTCATCCATAATTACTATAATCCTGGCCCCTCTTGCTAATGCTTCTCGTAAATTACTAATTGTTTTTGAAGCGTGATGATCTTTTGCTAGAATTGAAATTACAGGCAGGTCCTCTTCAACTAAAGCTATTGGGCCATGCTTCATTTCTCCAGCTGAAAAGCCCTCTGCATGTATGTAACTTATTTCTTTTAATTTTAAAGCCCCTTCCAAAGCTAGTGGATACAATGGTCCTCTACCAAGATATAAACAACTCCTGGTTTTAGAAAGTTCTTGAGCCATCTCTTTGATTTCATGCTCGGTTGTCAAAGATTTTGCAATCGCTCCAGGAATTTTAAATAAATTATTCTTCAAATTTTGTAATTCACTAAAACTATTTTTCTTTTCAGAAATTGCAACACTCAAACAAAGTAAAACAACTAGCTGGGAGGTAAACGCTTTAGTACTTGCAACTGCAATTTCTGTACCTGCACGCAAATGAATAGTATAGTCTGACTCTCTATCTATTGTACTTCCTTGATTATTAACTATTGCTAAAGTTTTCATTCCAGCTTTAGAAGCCAGCCTCATTGCCATCAAGGTATCAATACTTTCTCCCGACTGACTGATAATAATAGCCAAACCTTTAGGATCTTGATATGGAGATCGATATCTATATTCTGATGCAGATTCAACATGAACAGGAATCCTAGACATTTCTTCTATCCAGTATTTTGCAATCATGCCTGAGTAACTTGATGTCCCAGCTGCTAGAATTGTAATTGAGTTAGGAATTTCAGAAGTTAGCCATAAAAGTTCAGAAGATAAAACTCCATCCGACGAATACATTGCTGACAAACTATGGCTTATAGTTTCTGGTTGTTCAAAAATTTCTTTCTGCATGAAATGCCGATAATTACCCTTTCCTATAATGGAAGAGTCAATTGAATTAATCAGAATCTCTCTTTCTACAGACTTGCCAAGACTATCATAAATAGAAAACTCTCTGTTATTTAGTATGGCAAAATCACCATCTTCTAAAAAGAGAATCTTTTCAGTAACACCAGATAACGCCAATCCATCGGAACCAACTGCACATACATTTTCTCCAATACCCAGAGCTAAAGGAGAAGCCTGTCTCGCTGCAATTAACGTATTTGGGTTGTCTAACATAAGTACAACAAAGGCAAAAGCGCCATCTAGTTTTTTTAGAACATTAATCGTAGCTTGTTTAGTGTTCTTATTATTAGATAATTCTATGTCAAAAAGATGGGCAATGACTTCACTGTCAGTAGAAGATATAAAATTCCTACCACTTTTTTGAAGATCATTTTTAATTTCAATATAATTTTCAATAATACCATTATGAACAATTGCTACTCGACCAGATATATGTGGGTGAGCATTTATTTCAGAGACATTTCCATGCGTCGCCCATCTGGTATGACCAATCCCAATATTACCTTTTGTAGATCTATTTTTAAGCTTTTCATTTAATTTTTCTAACTTTCCTTCTGCCTTCTCTACTACTAGTTGATTATCAAAAATGGTTGCAACTCCAGAGCTATCATATCCTCGATATTCCAAACGTTTAAGACTCTCTATTATATGGCCTTGAACTTCTTTATTCCCTGTTATTCCAATAATTCCACACATAAGTAAATAGTTCTAAATCATTTAATCATAGCTATTTTAATTTAATACTATATTTATATTATTTTAAAAATTATAAATTTAATTATTATCATAATGTTAAGCTAGGTATATTATAAACCTTAATATATAATAAATACATGAATGTCATTTCAATTATTTTAGCAGCTGGCAAAGGTACAAGGATGAAGTCCTCTATACCAAAACCATTGCAAGAAATAGGTGGTAGGTCTTTAATTGAATGGCTTTTAGTGTCTTTAAATAAAATCAAAATTAAAGAAAAAGTTTTTGTTTTAGGTGATCAATCTAATATTATTAATAATTACCTAGGTGAAATAAATTATGTTATTCAAAAACCACAGTTAGGAACTGGACACGCAGTCAAAAAAGCACAAAAGAAAATCAAAGACTTTGAATCTATTTTTATAATAAGTTATGCTGATACACCATTTGTAAAACCTGAAACACTTGAAAAATTAATTAATAATGTGAACAAAGAAACACCTATAGCAATTCTTGGATTCAATGCCGAAAACCCTTCAGGATATGGTCGTATAATTAAAAACAGGTCAAACAATGTAATCAAAATAGTAGAAGAAAGAGATGCAAACGAAAATATTTTAAATTTAAACTTGTGTAACTCAGGTATTATGGCTGTTGAAGGGAAGATTTTATTTAAATATTTAGATAAAGTTCAAAAATCAAAAAATGGTGAATATTATCTTACAGATATTGTGAAAATTTGTTCTCAAAACAATAAACAGATTAAATTAGTTTTAGGATCAGAAGATGAGTTTTTTGGAGTAAATAATAAAAATGAATTAGCCAAAGCTGAAAAAATTATCCAGGACAAAATGAGAAATTATGCTATGTCCATTGGTGTAACATTAAAAGACCCAGAGACAGTATTTTTTAATCATGATACTGAGCTGGAAAATGATGTAACTATCGAGCCCAACGTCGTGTTTGGTCCAAAAGTTACAATTAAAACAAATACAATTATTAAATCTTTTTCTTATTTAGAAGGGTGTCAAATAGGTGAAAACTCAATAATTGGTCCTTTTGCTAGAATTCGACCTGGATCCGTCTTAGATCAAAAAACAAAAATTGGCAATTTTGTTGAAATTAAAAATTCTAAAATCAAGATAAATTCCAAAATCAACCACCTTTCTTATATTGGAGATACCGAAATTGGAGAGAATTCTAATATTGGTGCAGGTTCCATTACATGTAACTATGATGGTGTTAAAAAACATAGCACCAAAATTGGTAACAATGTTTTCATTGGGTCAAACACTTCTCTAGTGGCTCCATTGACAATAGGAGATGGAGCTATTATTGGTGCGGGAAGCACTATTACTAAAAACGTTAAACAAAAAACCCTTAATGTTGAAAGATCAAAACAGCGTGAATTTAAAATTAAAAAATAATTATAATTATTTAATCTTCTCTCTGGTTTTTCATAAAATCCTGATCAATTTTTGGCAATTCTCTATCATAAATTGAAGCTTCAAAGGCTTGAAGTCTTTTGTATACAGAAATCAAATCAATAATTGTAGTCCATGAATTAACTAAAAATTGGAACGAGCTTGCTACTTGACCGAAAGCTCTTAAAATCTGATTCATTATTCCAAGTGTTATTCTTCCACTAACTATTGTTGGGATTAGTACGATGTAGACTATAACATTGTCGGCTTGAATATAGATATATCTCACAAGATTAAAATAAGCATAATGAAAATAAATTCTAAAATAGTTGCGTCTGACGTTATTAAATAGTTGAATTAGAGATGGAGGATCTGCTCTTTCGCTTCTGTCTTCTCCGAGAACCAACTCTTTCCTAAATGCTGCCTCTACCCTTTGATTTTTAAATTCTAGACCCGGTAATTTTATACCTGCAAAAATTAAAATAATTGTTCCAAAGACTGACCAAAGAATTGCTAAAGTGACAAGAGGATAAGGTATACTTCCTACAATAGGCATTTCTTCTACATGGACAGATAAAGCCGTCAGAACTGGCAGAAACGAAATTAATGTCATTACCGAGTCAACCATATACACCCCTAATCCTTTCATTATAGAGGCAAATCTCATGGTGTCCTCTTGAATACGTTGGGAGGCCCCCTCAATTTGTCTTACTTTAGTCCAACGCTCTGTATAAAAGTCATTCATTGCATTTCTCCAGCGAAATACATAATGTGAGGTAAAGAAAATTTTGAATGGGACAAATAGTATATATGGTAAAACTATTATACAAAAAACCAAAAGATGACCATATAAGTCTGATGCTGTAACTTCACCACCTCCTCCTAGAGCCTTTTGAACATCATCATAAAATGGGCCATACCAAGCATTGATTACAACGGAAACTTGTACTGTAAGATATGCCATCAAAATCAATACTGACGACCCTAGAATTGACCATATCTGCCATTTATGTGGAGAGTAATAAGCCCAAAATACAAAAAATAAAAATGTTGAGAGAATATAATAAAGATCAAACCAAAGAAATTCTGGAGTTACGAAATATCCTAAACCAATAACAGTAGGAGCGCCTTCATCAGAAAATTGGAATCCTATTAACTCACCAAGAGTTTGGCCAACTGAATAGTATATGCCTATTACAAAGGATAACCAAAGAAGGAGTGTAATTAAAAAAAACTTAGGCTTAGGAAAAAAAGATTCAAACATGACAAATTTAATTAATTTAAAATATGTTAATATTTATATGACTAGTATATAAATTAATTTGAACATTCTCAAATAATTAATTTAAAATATGTTAATAGAATCAATTTCAAAGACTAAAAACACTCTTGGTGAAGGTGCTTGGTGGAACGATGAAAAACAACTTCTGCACTGGACAGATATTATTGCAGGGAAATTATATACTTTTGATCCCAAAACAAAAGAAGAAACATTTCAAAAATTTGATGGAACTTTAGGGTGTTTTGCTCCATGTAATAATGGAAATTTTTTAATAGGCCTTAATTTAAATTTTTATATATATAACCCTCAAAAAAAAACAACCGTTAAATTTGCAGAATTAACTGAAGAACCAAAAGAAAATCGAATAAATGATGGGACCACAGACCCTTTGGGTAGGTTTTGGGTGGGAACTATGACCAAAGAAGGGTGCCCTAAAAAAAATAATGGTTCATTATATTGCATCGATAATAAAGGAAAAGTTTTGAAATTTAAATCAGGATTTTACACACCGAATGGATTAGCTTTTAATAAAATGGGTGATATTATGTATTTTGCTGATACTGGTAAAGATGTTCAAACAATTTGGCAATTTAAATACAATCTTAAAAGTGGTATTCCCTCAAATCAAAAAATCTTTACTAAAACAGATGATTTAAAAGGTAGACCTGATGGAGGAGCGGTAGATATTAATGACTATTATTGGTCTGCATCAGTAGAAGGTTCTTGTTTAATTAGATACAATCCGAATGGTAAAATTGACAGAACTATTGACCTTCCAATAAAAAAACCTACTAAACCTGTATTCGGGGGTAAAAGTTTAAACATCATATATATTACATCTATAAATAATGATTTATCAAATATAGATAAAAATCGAAAAGATTTAAATGGATCAGTATTAGCCATTAATCAGAAAAATTATAAAGGGTTTAGATTATCCAATTTTAATCTTGGTAAAAATTAATTTTTAAAATCAATTCTATCATTTCTATGAATTGAAGCAGACATAATTAAGCCAAAAGCTATAAATGTTGTAAGCATACTCGTGCCTCCATAAGAAATTAATGGAAGAGGCGCTCCAACCACTGGAATTATGCCAGACACCATCCCAATATTAACAAAAACAAAACTAAATATCATAAATACTATGCCAACACACATAATTCTAGAAAATTGAGATGACTGAATAAAAGAAATAATATAACCATATAAAATTAATAACGAAAAAATCATTATAATAAATAATCCTCCAGCCAAACCAAATTCTTCACCCAGCATTGTAAATATGAAATCCGTTTGTTTCTCTGGAAGAAAATTTAAATGACTTTGACTTCCTTGTAAAAAACCTTTGCCAAAAATCCCTCCTGAACCTAAAGCTATTTTTGACTGAGTTATATGATAACCCGCACCTAAAGCATCTTGATTTGGATCCAGAAAAGTCAAGATACGCCTTTTTTGATAGTCATGCAATTGAAACCAAATAATAGGCATAGAAGCTAAAAAACCTGCAAAAGATAATATAATCATCCAAACTCTTAATCCTGCAATATAAATCATGGCTGCAACTAATAATATTTGCATAATCGACGTTCCAAGGTCTGGTTGCACTATTGTCAAGAAAATAATTGGTGTTGAAATGATTACGGCTAGAAAAGAATATAAGATTTTGCCATGATCATTTATTGATACATCATGAAAAAATCTTGACAAAGCTAAAATTAAAGACACTTTTGCAAACTCTGATGGTTGAATTTTGATAAAACCTAAATCTAACCACCTGTTCACTCTTCCGTCTGAAGTCAGATAAAGTAAAAGAAGCATTAAAATACTTAAAATCAATGGGTACCAAGCATACTTATAGATAATTTTAATATCTGTAAAGGCGATAAAAATAGCCAAGACAAATCCTAAAATACCTTTCTCAAGATGTCTTATTGCCCATGGATGCCAATTACCACCAGCAGCTGAATATAGAGCCAAACAACCACAAAACAACAAAATTAAAAGCAATAAAAGCAATAACCAGTCAATTTTTAAAATTTTTGAGAACAAAGATAAATTACTATCGTTTCTATAAAATTCATATTTCATTAATTAAACCTTGGGTCTAGATTTTGGATTATTAGGAATAAGTCTAGTCGGGTTTTCTACTAAAACAGCTTCCATGATATCTTTGGCAATTGGGCCTGCCTTAATTGAACCACTACCTCCATGTTCAACCACTACACAGATTGAATATTTGGGGCTATCCATAGGTGCATACCCCACGTATAGAGCATGATCTCTCCAGGGCCATGGTCTATCTTCATTTTTTATAACCCCTTCAGAACTTTCTCTTTCTTGAGTAGAGATTCGTCTTACCTGAACCGTTCCTGTCTTTCCTGCCATTTCTATATTTTTTAAATTCAATCTGAAATTTCTACCTGTTCCACGATCACTTAATGTGACTTGCTCCATAGCTTTTTGTATTATTCTTAAATTATTATCATTTACATCTATATCCTCTAGAAATGTATCATTTTTTTGATTTGTTAATAATTTAGGATTAATTTTTTTACCTCCATTAGCTATTCTAGATGTCATCAAAGCAAGTTGCATCGGAGTTGCCAAAACATAACCTTGACCAATTCCGGCAATAATAGTTTCACCTGGTCGCCATGATTTACCCTTAACCCTCTGTTTCCATTCTCTATCTGGGATAAGTCCTGAGCGTTCTCCTGGTAAATCAACTCCCGTGACAGAGCCTAATCCAAACTTTCGTGCAGTTTCTGCAATTCTATTGATTCCAGTCTTCAAGGCCAACTGATAAAAAAATACGTCACATGATTCTGCTATTGCTTTAAAAACATTCACTGAGCCATGACCATACTTATGTCTCCAACAATGAAATTTCATATCTCCAATTTCTAAAAAGCCCTTACATATAAATTTGGTTTTTTTACTAATAATACCTGCTTCTAATGCCGCTAAAGCTACTATCATTTTAAAAGTTGACCCAGGAGGATATTGTCCAGAAATTGATTTATCAACAAGAGGACTTCTAGGATGAGTGGAAAGTAATTCCCAATCCGAGGCTGAAATTCCTGGATCAAATTTATTCGGATCATAACCCGGCGATGAAACAGAGATAATTATTTCCCCAGTATTGACATCCATTACTACCACTGAGCCAGACTCTGGCAGTACAAATTTATTCTTTAAGTTTTTATTTACTACATCTCTATCTTCAATTAACTGTTTAGCAAAAATTCGGTCATTATTTATAATATTTTGCACTTCTGGCTGATTAATACTTATTAAATCATCATTTCCTGCCTGCAAGCGTCTTAAAGCTATAGTCTGCAATCCAATGTCAATAGATAAATTAATATCTTTTCCAGGATGGGTATCTTTTTCAAGATCTGATCTAATTTCTTTTCCCAATGCATTAACCTCTACTCTTTTTTTACCTGGCAAGCCTCGCATTAAATGGTCAAATTGAAATTCTATTCCCGTTTTGCCTATCCTGAAACCAGGCAAAGATAATTCTGGGAATGAAGGATCTAATTCTGATTTAGAAACCAATCCTACGTAACCTGTTGTATGAACAGCAATACTCCCTTGAGGAAAAATTCTTCTTTCATTTTGTTTTATTTTTACTCCAGATAAATGTGGACTAAACACCGCCACCCTTGAAACAGTTTGTCGATCCAAATTACTTTTCACAATTATTGGCAAAAATCTTTGTTGGTTTTTTGATTTTAATATTACACTTTCAATTTCACTTTCAGATAAAATAATATATTTAGAAAGATTGTTTAAAGCTTGTCTTAAATCAGCAGCCCATTCAGGAACTATTTCGATATCAAAAGATGCTGCATTTGCTGTAAGCATTCTACCTTTCCTATCATAAATATTGCCTCTGGATGGAGCTACTAAATAAATATCAAATCTATTTTTGTCGGATAATACTGAATAATTCTCAGACTCTTTTACTTGAATTTGAAATAATCTACCCACGATAACACTGATCATTGCAAATTGAGAGAGACCAAGTATAAATGACCTTCTACTAAAACTTAAAATTTGATTTTCATATAATTGCTTTTTTTTATTCATTATGGCCTCCTATTTCTTCAGAAAAAAGAACTTTAATAGGATTGAAAAGTATTAAAATTAAAGGAAACAAAATCAGAGAAAAACAAATTTGCAATACGATTTTTTCGTATAATGGAAAAACAAAAAACAAACTTACAAATAATATCACTTTTGTTAAATTAATAATTACCAAAAATAATGTAAAAAAGAAGAAATTTGATACATATGAAGAAATAGTAAATTTTTTATTAATGATTTTAAGAATTCCAATAGATAATAATAAACTAGTTGCCATTAACCCTGGAATTGATCCGACTAAAAAATCCCAGGTTAAACCTAGAAAGAATATAAACCAATATGATAAATTAATCTTTAAATATATTATCCAATAAAAAATAACCATAAGCAAAAAACTGGGAGGCATTTCAGAAATAAAAAATAAATTTGTAAGTGCTGATTCAATTATAATAGCTAACAGGCCAATCAATAGTGGTAAGAAAAAATGAATTAAGATATTTGAAATTTTTTTTTGTGAGATATTTAGCACTATTGGCTAGTTCCCAAAAATGTCATACCTTCTAGAAAGTTCTTGTCATTTTTTGATTGGACAGGTTGAAATGTTTTTGGATCAAGGTCTTTAGGTTTAGAAATAGAATTCGCTCTCCACAAAACAATTTGTACAAAATCAATATTATTAAGTGGTGCGATTGGATCTACATAAATTATACCATTTTCTTCACCTAGAATTTTCCCAATTGGCATTCCAGGAGGAAGCAATCCTCCATGACCAGATGTTTGAATAATTGAACCCTCTTTTGGCATTATCCCTTTTGGCAAAAATTTTAAAGTAAGAATTCCATTATTTTCGCCAGAAACTATTCCTGGAACTCTATTACCTGAAATAACTGACGGAATTAAGGAATTAATATCTGAAATCAATAAAATTCTTGATGAAATTTCTCCTACATTCAATACTTGACCTATTAAAGCACCATTAGATAATACAGCTTGTCCTTTCTCCAAGCCATTTTTCCTGCCAGCATGAACCAAAAGAGTGTGAGCAAAAACACTACCAGGAGCACTTATAGCCCTTGCCGATACAAAATTATTTATTTCGTTAGGAACTAAGTTAAGTTGCTTCCTTAATGAACGATTTTGTTCCTCTTTCATTTCTGCAATTATTTTATATTTTTTTAGTTTATTATTTTCTTCAATTAATCTCAAATTATCTTCTCTAGTAAAAGAAGAACTCTTGATTGAATGATATGTATTTTCAACTAATTCAGTCTGTCTAGAAAAAACAGATAGGATTGGGTATGATGCGTCTGAAACAATTGAACTAACTTTATTTATAATTACCAAATCTGCTTTACCAAAATACATAATCAATAAGCTAGTTAATAACAAACTTATATATGCTACTTTCTGGCTTACATGGCTTAAATTAAATGATTTATGTTTTTCAAAAGTTCGTTTCTGTTTCATGTTTCTGCGAACCCAAATGTATTTCTAATAAATTATTAACGTTTATTATTATGCGCCAATTAGAACATTTCTTAAAGTATTCATTTCATCTAAACAACGTCCTGTCCCTCTAACGACACATGTCAGAGGATCCTCAGGAACTGAAACTGGTAAACCTGTAGCCTGCTGGAGAACAAAATCCATTTTGCTTAATAAAGCTCCCCCTCCTGTTAAAACGATGCCTTTATCAACTATATCTGCTGCTAATTCTGGAGGAGTTTTTTCAAGGGCTACTTTAACCGCTTCAACAATTTGAGAAACAGGCTCTGTTAGTGCCTCAGAAATTTGGCCTTGATTAAGTGATAATTCTTTTGGGACCCCATTGACTAAATCTCTACCGCGAATTTCCATTGTTTCCCCAATCCCATTTTCTGGAGGAAACGCAATTCCTACTTGCTTTTTTATTCTTTCAGCGCTTGTTTCACCAATCAATAAATTATGAGCCCTTCGAACAAAACTAATTATAGCTTCATCAATTTTATCTCCCCCAACCCTTACAGATCTTGCATAAACTATGCTACCAAGAGATAAAACTGCTACTTCTGTAGTACCTCCACCAATATCAACCACCATACTTCCCGTTGGTTCAGTTACAGGAAGGTCAGCACCTATAGCTGCAGCCATTGGTTCTTCAATTAGGAACACACGTCTTGCTCCAGCAGCTTCTGCACTTTCTTGAATTGCTCTTCTTTCAACAGCAGTTGCACCAGAAGGGACACATATTACTACTTGCGGGCTTGCAAGGCCAGAACCAGAGTTAACTTTTCGAATGAAATGTTTTATCATCTCCTCAGCAACCTCAAAATCTGCAATCACACCATCTGACATTGGTCTAATTGCTTTAATATTACCAGGAGTTTTGCCTAACATCTGTTTTGCATCATCTCCCACAGCCAATACGTGTGTTTTACCTCGATGAGATGTCATTGCCACTACTGATGGTTCATTAACTATTATACCTTTACCTCTAACATATACCAAGGTATTTGCAGTTCCTAAGTCTATAGCAAGATCCGAAGAAAACATCCCATATAACTTTGACAACATTAAAATTCTCCTTAATCTTAAACTATACAATTAAATATATTTAAAAGCATAAAAAAGAAAGTTTTAATTTACACCTTTATCAACTAATTTGTTTGAACCAATCCATGGCATCATGGATCTCAGTTTTTCACCAATAGCCTCAATTGGGTGTTCGGCATTTCTTTTTCTTATCGATTTAAAACTAGTTTGGTTAACTTTATTCTCTAACATCCAGTCTTTTGTAAACTTTCCTGATTGAATATCATTAAGTATATCTTTCATTACTTTTTTAGTTTCAGAATTGATAATCCTTGGCCCTGAAACATACTCGCCATATTCTGCGGTGTTTGAAATAGAATAATTCATATTAGAAATTCCACCTTCATAGATTAGATCAACGATTAGTTTAACTTCGTGCAAACATTCAAAATATGCCATTTCAGGTGCATAGCCTGCTTCAACGAGAGTTTCATAGCCAGCCTTTATAAGCTCTACCAACCCCCCACATAAAACTACTTGTTCACCAAACAAATCCGTTTCACATTCCTCTTTAAAAGTCGTCTCAATAATACCAGATCGTCCACCTCCAACTGCGCAAGCATAGGAAAGACCAATTTCATGAGCATTGCCCGAAAAATCTTTATGAATTGCTAATAGACATGGCACACCCCCGCCTCTTTGATATTCTGAACGAACTGTGTGCCCTGGACCTTTAGGGGCGATCATAAAAACATCTATATCATTTCTAGGTTCAATTAAATTGAAATGTATATTTAGGCCATGAGCAAAAGCAATTGCAGCTCCGGATTTCATATTGTTTTTAATTTCTAGGTTATATATTTCAGACTGAATTTCATCAGGCGTCAAGATCATAATAACATCCGCCCAACCGCTTCCATCAATTAAATTTTGAATTTTAAATCCAGCTTTTTTTGCTTTTGGGATTGAACTTGAACCATCCTTAAGGGCTATATTAACTTCCTTAACTCCACTATCTCTTAGATTTGCAGCATGAGCATGACCTTGACTCCCATAACCAACAATCAGTACTTTTTTGTTTTTTATTAAATTTATATTTGCATCCTGGTCATAATAAACACGCATTATAAAAACTCCTTAAAAATTATTAATTTTAAATTTTAATTGAATGATATTTAATACTGAAAAATAAATGTTTCTCTCTGAATTCCACTATTGTAAATCATCTCTTGGCTTTAAGCTAGAAATATTACCTCTAGACATTGCAGAAACCCCTGAACGAGCAACCTCTACTTTTCCCAATGCTTTCATCAACTTTATAAATGCTGCTAGCTTACTTGAACTTCCAGTAATTTCAAAAATAAAGGAGTTTAAAGTACTGTCAATAATGTGAGCCCTAAAAGACTGAGCAATTCTTAAAGATTCTATTCTTTCATTTCCTTTGTTTATTATTTTAACTAGAGCAAGTTCTCTTTCTACATGGTTTAAAGCGTTTGAAAGGTCAGCAACATCATGTACCGGTACCAATCTTCTTAATTGAGCTTTTATTTGCTCAATGACCATTGACGTTCCTGATGTAACAATTGAAATTCTTGATAGAGCTGCTTCTTTATCAATCTCCGCAACAGTTAAACTTTCTATATTATAACCCCTACCAGAAAACAAACCAATAACTCTGCCCAGAACACCCGGCTCATTATCAACCAAAACAGATAATGTACACCTTATCTCATTATTTTCTGTCATAAAATATTACTCATAATTAAACTAACACCATTCCATCTTCTGAAGTAGGTTTGTCTGATGAATCGTCAGGTCCTAAAATCATATCATAATGAGCTGCTCCTGAAGGTATCATCGGGAAACAGTTTTCATCTTTTACAACTTGAATATCACAAACACATCCAACATTAGACGACATCATTTCATCAATAACTCCATCAAGTTCTTTAGGTGAAGTTGCCCTTAGGCCTTTAAGACCAAAAGATTCTGCTAACAATTTAAAATCTGGAAGAGATTCAGTATAACTTTCTGAATATCTGCCACCATGAATTAACTCTTGCCATTGCCTTACCATACCCATCCACTGATTGTTAATTATGAAGACTTTTAGTGGTAGTTTATATTGTGCAACTGTAGATAATTCCTGAATATTCATTAAAATTGACGCTTCTCCAGCAATGTCAATTACCAAGTTTTCTGGATATGCAATCTGCACTCCCATGGCTGCAGGCAATCCATAGCCCATAGTACCCAGGCCACCAGAAGTCATCCATCTATTAGGTTTTGAAAAACCATAATATTGAGCAGCCCACATTTGATGCTGACCTACTTCTGTAGTAATAAACGCATCTATATTGGATGTTTTCTCGAATAAACGTTTTATTGCATATTGAGGTTTAATTAGATTACCATCTTGTTTAAAATCCAGACATTTTTTTTCTTTCCATTGATCAATTTGATTATACCAACTAGCTAATCTTTTTTTACCATTATCAAACTTTAAATTTTTAACATTATTAATTAATTCTTTAAGAGCAGAACTAGCATCCGCTACTATTGAAATATCAACTTGAACAGATTTATTGATTGATGATGGGTCAATGTCTACGTGTATCTTCTTAGAGTTAGGAGAAAACTCCTTAAGATTTCCTGTAATTCTATCATCAAACCTAGCACCAATATTCAACATCACATCACAGTTATACATGGCAAGATTTGCTTCATAAGTCCCATGCATACCCAACATGCCTAAAAAGTTTGGATGGTCCCATGGTATAGCGCCCAAACCCATTAAAGTTAAAGTGGCAGGAATACCTGTTATATCGACAAGTTTCCTTAATAGTTTTGATGCTTCAGGCCCTGAATTAATTACTCCACCACCGGCATAAATTATAGGCTTTTTAGCATTAATAAGAATCTCAGCTAAATTACTAATCTTAACTTTGTCTGGGTTAGTGGATGGTTTATATCGTCGACCATCTCTATAATCTCTATAAATATAATTGCATTTCGCTAATTGGATGTCTTTAGGCAAATCCACAACTACCGGACCAGGTCTTCCTGATCTGGCGACATGAAAAGCTTCATGGATAGTTGAGCAAAGTTTCGTTTCATCTTTAACTAAATAATTATGTTTCGTGCAAGGACGAGTTATGCCTGTAGTATCTGCCTCTTGAAAAGCATCATTACCAATTAAGTGAGTAGGAACTTGACCAGTTAGACAGACAACCGGAATTGAATCCATTAATGCGTCTGTTAATCCAGTAACAGCGTTGGTTGCGCCAGGCCCAGATGTAACTAAAACAACCCCTACTTTTCCTGTTGATCTAGCATAGCCTTCTGCAGCATGAACAGCTGCTTGTTCATGTCTTACTAAAATATGACGAATACTGTTTGATTTGAAAATAGCATCATAAATTGGTAAAATTGCGCCACCAGGATACCCAAATATTACATCTACCTCCTGCTCCTCAAGAACTTTTAAAATTGCATCTGCACCACTAAGAACTAAATTACTATTTGAGTTTCCATCCATGATTTTCTCTTATTTCAAAATATATTATTCAAGTAAATAAATTATAAACTATTAATAAATAATAAACATCGTTTAATTTAGATTTTATAAAATTTCTATAATTATAATAACCTATTTGAAAAAATTATGCCAAATAACATTATAACATTCAAAAAGTCTTATTTTAATCGTCATAAAGAAAACTTAAGTCCTCAATCTTGCCATTATAAATGCCTGAAATAATTTTATCTGGCTCAAAAGAGTTTCTAAACCAAGTTAGTTGTCTTTTTGCGAAACGTCTACTGTCTCTTTTTGCAAGCATTATCGCCTCTTCTAAGGGAATAGACCCTTTAAAATAGTTAATAAGTTGTTTAACTCCTAAAGTTTTCATGGATGGTAAATCCGATTTTAAATTTTTATTCAAAACCTCTCTGACTTCTTCAAAAGCACCAGAACTAATCATTAAATCGAATCTTCTCTCAATCCTTGAATAAAGTTCCATTTTTGAGGGCATTATTAAGATCTTTTTAGCGTTTTCAAGAATAGGGGTTGTTTGTTTTTGCTTATGCCACCAAAAGATTGATTTGCCTGTTTGCAAAAAAACCTCAAAAGCTCTAAAAACTCTATAAGTATCATTAAACACTAACCGTTGTGATGCAAGAGGATCTAAATCACACAACTTCGAAAAAAATGTTTTTTTACCTAAATCTTGATATAATTTTTCTAAATATGTTTTTGTTTCTAAGTTAATATTAGGAATTCTAGATATACCATTAATTGCTGCATTAAGATACATGCCCGAACCACCAACAAAGATAGCAGGTTTGCCTTTTTGATTTATTTCGTTAGTTTTATGCGATGCAAGTTTTAACCACTGAGATACTGAATACTTTTTTTCTAATTCATTGAAAGAAAACAAGTGATGAGGAACAATTTTAAAATTTTCTGATGAAGGCATCGCATTAAGCGTATCTAAACCCCTATATATTTGCATTGAATCTGCATTAATTATCTCCCCCTTTACTTTCAAAGCAACATCTATAGATAATTTTGTTTTACCAGACGCTGTTGGTCCTGCTATTATTATATTTTTTAATATGCTTTTTTTCATTGTTTAATATTTATTTTGAGTTTTTTCGAATGCAACCATTTAATTATACGTTAATAATTTCATGTTCTTTAGAAAAACCTATAATAACCAATAAAATTGTGAAAGAAATCGGATTGTTCTGTGCTTCATCTCCAAAATTTTTATGGCCAAATGTTGCAGTTGAATTTTCTCTGTATAATAAAAAAATTAAAAACAATTTTTTAGATAAAATTAGAAATTATCTAAAAAAGTTTAAAATTGATGTCAACATAGTTAAATATAACAATTTTTCTCCTAGGAAAAAAAAATTATTATTAGCTGACATGGATAGCACTTTGATCCAATCAGAAAGCTTAGATGATTTAGCTGAAATTTATGGGTTGGGAGAAGAAGTTCGCCAAATTACATCTGAAGCTATGAATGGTAAAATAAATTACAAAGTCTCACTTGAAAAAAGGGTGAAATTGTTTAAGAGTTTGCCTTCAAATCCAATTGCAAAATTAAAACAAAAATTAGATTATAATGATGGAGCATCTGAACTAATATCTACCATGAAAAAATATGGTGCTACTTGCGGATTAGCTACAGGTGGATTTAATATAATTGCCCAAAAAGTCAAAAGTGATTTAAACTTGGACTTCATTCAAGCAAATCAAATTGAAATAATTGATCAAAGATTTACAGGCAAACTTATTGAACCAATCTTAGACCAGGAATCTAAACTAAAATTTTTACAAGAATTAATAAAAAAATTGAAAATTACAAATCAAAATACCTGCACAATTGGCGATGGTGCAAACGACATCCAGATGATTAAATATTCTGGAATGGGTGTTGCCTTCAAAGGAAAAGATAAATTAAAAAAAAACGCGAGTTATATTCTAGATTTTTCTGACTTAACTGGTTTACTTTTTCTTCAAGGATATACAAAAAATCAAATTAAAACCAATTAACTGATTTATATTAAAATTAATTTTTACTAATGTTTATCGCAACAAATCTTTCTCTTTCACCATTTGTTATAAGAAGCAAAAATGCCATAGAACCCCTTTCTTTAGCAATGTCAAGTTCTTTTAAAACGTCATTTACATTGTTTACATCTTTTCTTCCAGCTCTTCGAATAACATCACCAACGTTTATACCTTTATTAAAAGAAGGCCCTTCTGACAAAACTTTTGTAATAATTACTTTCCCGATATTTTGATCAACGTTATATTGTAACGCCAGATCTTCCGTCATATTAGAAATTTCTAGCCCAAGTGCATCAATATTTGTAATAGCCTTGTTTTCAGGATTTTGATCTTCAGTCTGTGAGAACTCTACTTTCCCTTTCTCTTCTAATTCACCAAGTATAACAAATAGTTTAATAAGTTTACCTTCTCTCCAAATCTCAACTTCAACTTTTGAGCCAACTTCTGTTTCTGCTACAATTCTAGGTAATTCTCGCATTTTATTTATTTTTATACCATTAAATGATAAAACTATATCCCCTGATAATAATTTTGCATTTTCTGCAGGGCTTCAAGGTGAGACAGAACTAACTAATGCTCCTCTTGCCTCATTAAATTCTAAGGAATTAGCAATTTCTTCAGTTACTTCCTGAATATAAACGCCTAGCCATCCCCTTCTTGTTCTTCCAAATTCAATCAGTTGATTAACAACCGTGCTAGCTAGATTAGAAGCAATAGCAAAACCAATGCCAACAGAACCACCAGATTGAGAGAAAATTGCAGTATTAATCCCTATTACTTTTCCATTCATATTGAAAAGTGGGCCACCAGAATTACCCCTATTTATAGAAGCATCAGTTTGGATAAAATCATCATACTGCCCTTGACCAATTTCTCTTCCTCTTGCTGAAACAATCCCAGCAGTTACAGAGCCTCCTAGCCCAAAAGGATTGCCAACCGCTAAAACCCAGTCACCCACCCTTAAATTTTCAGAGTCTCCAAATTCGACAAAAGGAAAGACTTCATCATTAGATTCTAACTTAAGCAAAGCTATGTCCGTTTTTGGATCCCGACCAATTATTTTAGCATTAAACTCACGATCATCTGAAAGCAAAACAGTGATTTCTTGAGCACCTTCAATGACATGGTTGTTAGTGACTATTAAACCTTCTTTACTTATTAGAAAACCTGAACCTAGTGACTGGGATGGTCGTCTTGAAGGTCCCTTATCCATAAAGTCTTTAAAAAACTCTTCAAAGGGAGAACCTGGGGGGAATTGTGGAAATTCATTCATTGGTGAATTTTCTGAAGTAACTGTTGAAGCAATATTAACTACGGCAGGAGACACTTGATCAGATAAATCGGCAAAGCTTTCTGGCGGAGCTTTAGCAAAACTAAAATTAACATACAAAACAAAAACAAAAATTAGTAAAGGTTTAAAAATTAAATTAGATAAAACAAAACCAAAATTATTATTATTTTCAATTCTTGTTAACAATTTCATAAAACTCCGCTCCTAATATTCATTTGCCTTAAAATATAAATTAAGAATTATAAAAGTTATGGTCAAAATTATGAATAAAAAAAGGCAAATTAATTATAAATTAATTTTATTTTTATTCAGGCAATTGGAAAAATTTAAAAAAATCGCCACTAGGGTTTAAAACCATTGTATCTTCTTGATTGAAAGAATTCTTATAAGCTTCCATCGACCTGTAAAAGCTAAAAAAGTCTGGATCTTTTCCAAAAGCGTCAGCATATATCTGAATTGCTTCAGCATCTCCCATACCTCTAATTTCTTGAGATTTTCTGGCACCTTCAGCTACGGTAACAACCCTTTTCTTTTCAGCCGAAGCTCTAATTTTTTGAGCCTCTTCTTCTCCTGTTGCTCTAAACTCTCTGGCAATCCTCTCTCTTTCAGAAATCATCCTAGCATAAATGGCTTGACTGGTTACTTCTGGATAGTCGGCCCTTCTGATCTGAACATCAATGACCTCCATTCCTAAACTAGTTGCTTTATTGTTAACGGCTTCTCTTATATTTGTAGTAATTAAGATCCTTTGGTCAGATAGAATTTCATTCAAACTCCTTTGACCCAATTCTTCTCTTAGGGCAGAATCGACGATTGTATCCAGCTGCTTTCTAGCTTCCACTTCATTTCTGACCGATTGATAAAAACGCAGAGGATCAGTTATTTTAAACCTCATGTAAGTGTCTACCTTTAATCTTTTTTGATCTTTCAATATTGCTTCTTCACCGTCATCTGGGATAAAGCTCAATACGCGCTTTTCAAAAAATATTACATCTTGAATAAATGGAATCTTAGTTCTTAGACCCGGCTCACTAACAGTTCTTTTAGGTTCTCCAAATTGAACCACTAATGCCTGTTGGGTTTCGTCAACTATGAACAATGAGCTTGAAATTGTCCAAATTAAAGCAACAGAAAACACTATGAAGAGTATATTAAATCTACTCATTAGTTCCCTCCATTATTACGAATTGTTCTATTTTTGTTGTTAACTTCAGGTAGAGGTAAGAATGGCAAAACACCTGAGTTACTTACATCTGAGTCAATTATAACTTTGTTAACATTTGATAAAATTTCTTCAAATGTTTCTAAATATATTCTCTTAGTCGTAACTTCTTTTGATTTCATATAACTTGCATAGATGTCATTAAATCTAGACGCATCTCCTTTAGCCCTGTTAACTATTTCTTCAGAGTATGCCTCTGCTTCTGCAACCAACTGTGCAGATTCACCTCTTGCTCTCGGAACCACGTCATTATAAAAAGCTTCAGCTTGGTTTATAAGTCTATCTCTTTCCTGTCTTGCTCTTTGAACATCATTAAATGCATCTATAACTTCTTCACTAGGGGGGTTAACACTAAGTAATTGAACATCTCTAATTTCAATTCCTGCTCCATATTCGTCAACTAAGACTTGCAGTTTTGTTTTTGCTTCAGATTGAATAAATTCCTTAGCATCAGTAAGAGCGTTTTCAATCTTGGTCTGCCCAATAATTCCTCTCATCACCGATTCAGCCGCAACTTTAACTGTTTCTTCGGGATCCTGAAGATTGAATAAAAAATCTTCTGCCAAAGAAATTTTCCACATCACCCTAAAATCAATGTCCACAATATTTTCATCTCCAGTAATCATCTTTGATTCACTTGCTACATCTCTTCTTGTATTAGAGTTTCCATCAAGAGACCTAAAGCCTATATCTATTCTATTAACGCTGGTAACTTGAGGAAGTAATACACGCTCAATTGGTGTTGGCAGGTGATAATGAAGACCAGGCTGAGTTGTTCTTAAATAATCTCCAAACCTCAAAACAATACCTTGCTCTTGAGTTCCTACACTATAAAAGCCAGATAAAAGCCAGATAACAAACGCAATAAGGAATATTAATACTACAAAACGATTTCCATTTGGGCCTTTAGGAAGCATTCCTTTAAGCCTTTCTCTACCTTTTTTAATCATTTCATCTATATCAGGGTTATTTTCTTGATGGCCACCTCCTCCACCCCAGGGGTTCTTATCCCCAGAGCCATTATCATTACCTGAGCCACCACCACCCCAAGGGCCACCACCAGATTTATTATTGAAAGCCATCACTAATCCTTTATTTTAAATTGAGAAATGTATAAGTCTTTATTATATCGGAAAAAATTCAACCTTTACATATTTAAAAATAATTATCACTTCTCATATATGATTTATTGTATCATTCAAATTAAATTATTATATCTATAAATATTAATTATGATTTAATTTTTCAAGTGTTGAGGTATACATTTATAAAATGTCTAAAGAAATCGAAACAAAAATAT